>OLNI01000075.1_pt1 | contig 99801 bp, 79 predicted proteins | sample 1672921 | NCBI WGS metagenome assembly OLNI01 (sample SAMEA3136737, study PRJEB25190) | human gut metagenome | biome: human gut; feature: human-associated habitat; material: faeces | place: Austria | collected 2013 | reverse complement strand
ATCGGATTGCGTTAGCTGGAAATTGATCATTTTGAATGGAATTTTATGTCACGAACGTGATTAGAAAATAACAAAAGCGTTCGTTGTCAGCTAATCCAGCTAACATTTTCGAACGCTTTGAAGCCCGTCCATAAGAGGATTTGAACCTCCGACCCCTCGCTTAGGAGGCGAGTGCTCTATCCAGCTGAGCTATGACGACACATGCCGCAAACCCTTGATTTTACTGGGTTTCTGGGATTTTTCCCTTCGGCCATATATAAGATTATCAACTCTTTTTCGAGTTGTCAATCTACAGATTTTTTTGATTTGGTAACATTAGAACGTTCCCCAATTTGGGGAATGCTTTGTTGTCACCATTAGCATTTTTCAGAATAGATTCGAACTGAAAGTTGTTTTTCATTTTTTCCCTTTGGGGAATGCCTCGGCTTTCTCTTAGGAGGCGAGTGCTCTATCCAGCTGAGCTATATAAACATATATGGTTGTGAAACATTCTCAAACATATCAAGAAGTTTCACAACCATTATTTTACTATATTTGTTTTGAAATTACAAGAATTAATTCTAAGACATTGAACTGCTGCTACGACGCCCAAAAATCCCAGTACTTTCCGGGATCATTATCTCAGACAGTCTCGTTTTTAATAATGCAGCTGTCCCTGCAGCCAGATCGTTCCCTTGAAGCGACGTCCCACTGCCGGCTCACCGAGAAGATCTTTGCTGTTGATGCAGATATCAAACTGCATATCATTGCTTTCAATAGTCATCTGGCAGATTTCTTCACCTGTCAGGATATTCTTAAATTTCATAATATCAAGAATCTCACCAAGTACATTGTACTGATCACATTCGATTCCATATGGCATGAAATAGGAGTCTACAATCGTTAGAACATCGTCTGTAACGATTCTCTGGGAGATCATAGAATAAGTATCCATATCCTCCATTGTAAGGCTCTCCATAGCCTCCTCATCGCCATTACGTGCTGCTGCAATCAGATTGGTTCTGTTTTTTGCAAGCTCGCGCTCTACCTTTACAGCTTCCTTATCCTTCTGAAGCGGAAAAAGGATCTTTCCTTCTGACGCCAGCCCGGAAACAGTAACTGGTCTGTCTCCGGGATCCATCCCCCTGCATTTCTCCTGCATATATTCTGCCGGATTCTGCAGATAAAAGATCATTGTCACACCAATTCGCAGATCGTCGCATGCACCTGCATAGGATTCCTTCTCAGCATGACGTTCAACAGTAACTTTTTCCCTGGATGTGATCCCTGTTCCCCTGAAAAACGGGAAATAATATTCCACGTGAAACTCACCGTTCTCGTCATACTGCCCGCAAACGCTGATTCCACAGTCGCAGCCGTAATTCTTTGAAAACTGTACAAATATCCCTTCCGGATGATTCTCCACACAAACTTTCTCGTCATAGTTCGCGATCACATCACGGATGATCTCTTTTATTTCACTTCTTCTGGTAATCTGTGAAAAGCCAACTGCCTTTAAATAACTGTGCACAAGAACACCTCCCTGAAAAAGCCTGCATCTTTCTTACGCGCGTGTCTTTTTCTCAATCTTGGTCATACCGCCCATGTATGGCTGCAGAGCTTTCGGAATGCTTACAGAACCGTCTGCATTCAGGTTATTCTCCAGGAAAGCAATAAGCATTCTCGGAGGTGCTACTACTGTATTGTTTAATGTATGTGCAAGATATTTCTTACCATCTTTGCCGTTTACACGAATCTTAAGACGACGAGCCTGTGCATCACCAAGATTAGAGCAGCTTCCTACCTCAAAGTATTTCTTCTGACGTGGAGACCATGCCTCAACATCGAGAGATTTTACTTTAAGATCAGCAAGATCACCGGAGCAGCACTCGAGTGTACGAACCGGAATGTCAAGAGAACGGAACAGGTCTACTGTGTTCTGCCACAGTTTGTCAAACCACATTTTGCTCTCCTCCGGCTTGCAGACAACGATCATCTCCTGTTTCTCGAACTGATGGATACGATAAACACCTCTCTCCTCAAGTCCGTGAGCTCCCTTCTCTTTACGGAAGCATGGAGAATAGCTTGTAAGTGTCTTCGGAAGTTCCTCCTCCGGAATGATCTGATCGATAAATTTTCCGATCATGGAATGCTCACTTGTACCGATCAGGTAAAGATCCTCACCCTCAATCTTGTACATCATAGCATCCATCTCAGCAAAGCTCATAACGCCTGTAACAACGTTGCTTCTGATCATGAAAGGCGGTACGCAGTAAGTAAATCCACGGTTGATCATGAAATCTCTTGCGTAGGAAATTACTGCTGAATGAAGACGTGCAATGTCTCCCATCAGATAATAGAATCCATTACCTGCAACACGTCTTGCACTGTCAAGATCGATTCCGTCAAAGTTCTCCATGATATCTGTGTGATACGGAACTTCGAAATCCGGAACAACCGGCTCACCGAATTTCTCGATCTCTACGTTCTGACTGTCATCTTTACCGATCGGTACAGAAGGATCAATGATGTTCGGGATAACCATCATATTCTTCAGAAGCTCTTCCTCAACCTCTTTTTCTCTCTGGGAAAGCTCCTCGATGCGGGTTCCAGATGCAGCAACCTGTTTCTTAACCTCTTCAGCTTCTTCTCTTTTTCCCTGGCCCATAAGAGCACCGATCTGTTTGGAGATCTTGTTTCTCTCTGCACGGAGAGCCTCAACCTCCTGTTTGATTTCTCTGTTCTCTTTATCAAGTTCGAGAACCTTGTCAACCAGCTCCAGTTTACTGTCCTGGAACTTATTGCGGATGTTCTGTTTTACAACCTCCGGATTCTCTCTCACAAACTTAATGTCTAACATGATATTCCTCCTGTATTAAAAATATTCTTATTTTTATAATTTAAATTATTCTTTCTCGATCTCGCCAAGTCCAAAGTTTACTGCCTTTCTCAGTGCCTCAACTTCTTCCTGACTAAGTACAACGTAAGATTCTCCCTTTACGATTTCCTTTAAATAAAGGAAACAGTTGTCACGACTGTGAACCGCATTCAGGATCAGCCCAGTGTTGTTCTTATCAAGAATAGCCAACGCAAAACTGAGCTTTCCACCTACATCATCAAAAGCATCATACTTCTCAATACCGTATTTACTGAACATTACATTCAGATTTTTTTTGATAAAGCTGATGTCATGATCATGATCTTCCTTTGCCTCGTACAGCCGGTCGATCTGTGCAAATTTTCTTACAAAAACTTTTTCCAGTGACTGTGCATCTCCACCTCTCATAAACAGCTTGTACTTCCGTTCCAGACGGCTCAGACGCATATTACTGCTCACCACATTGATCAAAAGAATAATGGTGAGGATCAGCAAAATAATGATCACAATCCCTGAATCAATTCCTATGCTTTCAAAAATCCCGCTCATTCTGCCTCCTATTTAATAGATTCGAACAGATCAATGATCCTCTCCAGTTCATCTCTGGAATAATATTCAATTTCGATTTTTCCTTTATTGTTTTTCTTCCGCTGAATGGATACTTTTGTTCCCATAATACCTTTCATTTTTTCTTCCAGGCTCTCATAAATGGCATCTTCCGCTGTATTTCTCTCTGTTTTTGTTTTTTTCGCAGGAGAAGCCAGATTTTTTACAAGTCTTTCCGTATCGCGGACGCTGAGTTTTTCGTCAAAAACTTTCATTGCTGTATTTTCCTGAAGTGTTTCATCGGAGATTCCAAGAAGAGCTCTTGCATGTCCAGCTGAAATCATATCTGCAATCACCATCTCTTGTACCTTAGAGGTGAGCTTCAGAAGTCTCATGGAGTTGGTAACTGCCGTTCTGCTCTTAGCTACACGGTCTGCAATCTCATCCTGTTTCAGGTGAAACTCTTCCATCAGCCGTTTGTAAGCCATAGCCTCCTCTATTGGATTCAGATCTTCCCGCTGAATATTCTCAATCAGTGAAATCTCTACAATCTCCTGGTCTGTAAATTCTTTTACAACAACCGGAACTTCCTTAAGACCAGCCATCTTGGCAGCTCTCCAACGACGTTCGCCTGCTATGATCTCGAAATAACCATTTTTATCTGTTACAAGCAGTGGCTGAAGCACGCCATATTGTTTGATAGATTCAGAAAGTTCCAGTAATGCATCCTCATCAAAATGCCTTCTCGGCTGATTCAGATTCGGCTCTACACTTGAAATTTTCACAAGACGCTCTGCCGCCGGTTTTCTTTCTGATACTGACTTGTCTTTTTTTACAGCATATCTTGTCTTTTTGGATGTTTCATTTGCCGGGCCACCGACTTTATTAGGGATCAGTGCATCCAACCCTTTTCCAAGACCGCCTGTTTTTCTTCCAGCCATTACTCGCCCTCCCTGCCGATGACTTCCTCTGCCAGGAGTCGATAGCTCTCTGCCCCTGTAGATCTTGAGTCATACAGATTGATTGGTTTTCCATAGCTGGGGGCCTCTGCGAGCCGTACATTTCTTGGTATGATCGTCTTGTATATATTCTGATCCAGGTTCTCTTTAACATTCTCTACAACCTGAAGTGACAGATTTGTTCTTGCATCATACATGGTAAAGACTACGCCCTCAATTTTCAGACGTTTATTCAGTCGGTCTCTTACCAGTTCGATTGTATGTATCAACTGTGACAGACCTTCCAATGCATAATATTCACACTGAATCGGCACAAGTACAGATGTTGCTGCTGTCAGAGCATTAATTGTCAGCATGCTCAGTGACGGCGGACAATCCATAATTATGTAATCATATCTCCTGCGCAGTTTGTCTGTAATCTTTTTCAGGATATATTCCTTATCCTCAAGTTCTACCAGCTCGATCTCCGCACCGGAAAGATTCATATTGGATGGTATCAGATCAACATTTTCTACTACATCTTTTATAATAGTATCTTTGATCTCTGCTTCTCCAAGCAGCAGCTCATAAAGGGTATTTTCTACTGCATTCTTGTCTGCACCAAGTCCGCTTGTTGTGTTTCCCTGCGGATCAATGTCAATAGCAAGAACTTTTTTCCCCTTCTCAGCAAGGCAGGCCGAGAGATTAATTGCTGTTGTTGATTTTCCAACCCCGCCTTTCTGATTGGCAACTGCAATGATTCGTCCCATTTTACCCCTCCTTTATTAGTTTTTAAAGGATTTTTACTCATTGGACACCATTATAACACTTTTATTTTTAAACCGCCACATAATGTTTCACGTGAAACAATAGAAAATGACTTTTAAATTTTTTTATTTATTGTGTAGTATATCCAAAGTTTATAAAGCCTAAACGTTGGGTATTTTTAACCGAATCAGGGAAGCAGTTATTCGATGTAGAGCTGCGTAGCAAATGTGGATTCCGAATATCCGCTTGACGCCTGTCAGCCTCTGCCAAAATAAGCGGCGCAATAGATGTGAACTTCTCCTTCCAGAACTACTTATTCATAATCCCATAACTGATTTATTGTTTATCAGAAAAGGAATGCGGTAATTTACTCTCTTTCTGGCGGAAAAAACAGGAAAAGTAACGTGAAGATTATTTTTATAAAAAAATATGTCAAATCTCGTGACATGCTTCCATCACTTAAATCTTACAGATTTTGAAGTGGAGGTTTCCTGCTCAATTGCCCTTCAGGGCAAAGATAAAACAGGCTATCCCCGCGTGTCCCGCGGTTTTTATAAGTCTGGATTCACGGACTTTTTATTATGCTGTCATGCACAATCTGTAAGGATCCTTTTTCCTTTGTTCATGATATTGACTGCTACATTCACATCACGATCCATTCTGTTTCCACATTCACAGTAATAAATTCTTTTAGATAAAGACAATTCTGATTTTTTCTTTCCACACATGCTTCATATCTTACTGGATGCGAAATAACGGTTTACTTTGACCAGATATTTCCCTCATTCTTCCAGCTTATACTCCAACATGGCAAGAAACTACCCATATCCATTGTCATGTACACTTTTTCTGAAATAGAATCTTCCGCCATCGCCTTCAAGTCAGATCTTCCACGCACACTGCATCGTATATTTCTTCAAGACTGGAGCTGAGTTTATGTTGAAAATCTTTTCTCTGGTCTCTCGCCAGTTTTTTCTTCACTCTTCGGTAAAACATCGGATAAGCCGCTTTTTCCACTGCTTGGTTTTCACAGCAGAATAAAAGACAGGCAAAATATTTTCCGCATGGCTCATGACTGACCGTCACAGATTTTAATTTTCATTCTTCCGGTATCGGACGATGAAGCTTTATCCTGACAGCTGACATCTTGGGCATTTTCAAACGGTTTGTATTTAGATAGATTCTTATTTTTATTGCCCGGTTTATTTTTCTCACCTAGTTCCTATTTGTCATAAATAGTTTACAGTTTCCTATTTCGAACATTCTGTTCTTTTCCTGATCATAATATAATCTCACTATCAGAACAAATGTTTTTCTGTTTTGATATTATCTTGAACAGATATGCTCAGATTCGCAATTCATCTCACTACCTGAAGAGATAGGAGAATTCTTGCTAGACTTTGTTAAAATGCAGCAAAACCATTGAATATAGCAAATGGAAACTACTATTTATGGATATATATCAAAAAGTGAAAGGCAGCCTGTTTTTTTGTAAATATATATAATATTTAGAAACTATCACGTGTGATTTTCCCTTATTTTATAGTACTTTTTTATCATTTTTATCGAAATATCGAACATCATCATATGTATTGTTCAGAATATCCTTTCCCTGGTCAGGTTTCATTTTGCGATATCCCAGATATGTGTATTTAAGTCCTGAAAAAGCAGGTATTTGCATTCAATGCACGTCTTTTAATGGTTTTATTCCCCTGTCCAACAGCTTGTCCTTATAGATTCAGACATATCCAAATACATACGAGCTTATATGCCAGGTTTTGCTTCATTTAACCCCTTAAAAAACGTCTAAAAGGCTGCTGAGTCCAGTATCTTCAATCTCTTTTTAAGGCTTATTTTATATGATGAAGTGTTTTCGTACCGTTAAGCAGGTATCTTTTCTTCAAATAAACAGATTCTAAGCCTCCAGGAGCATAAATTCCAAGGATCCTGCATATATTTATATTCTCAAGTACCGTGTTTTGGTTATTTAGAGGGAAAGCAGAATCCTTTCATAAATATTTTCAGACCTTTTTTCATATGTTTCAGTCATCATTACGTATTTACGTACCAAAAGTACAAATGTATGTTATTTCTTTATTTTTATTACATTTTTCTTTGCGTGCATGTGCACATTCTTGATTTTAAGCCATTCTTCACTTTTTTCTACAAAGTACTATATATAGTACTTTGTTCATTTTAAGTACTATAATCAGTACTTTATATGTTTTTTCTTCTCTTTTCTTAATTTATTTTATACCTGTATATTTTCTCTTTTTCCTTGTTCAGCCGTATATTCGTAATTCTTATTTTACGCATATTTACAGTCAGTCAGAAAGCCTCTCGGAGTTAAGTACAATGTATTGTACTTAAAATCACACTTACAAGATAGCTGTTTTTAACCGAATCCAAAAAATCCCATATGGAATTGCGAATATCCACCTGACTATTATTCCAGCTATTATCAAACTCCCTTTATTATATTTGACCCCTTTCTTAGCACACGGATTCCCTGCATTTCTCACATAGCAGATATTGTTAATCTATTTCTTAACGCTTTTTTGTCATCTAGCTTCGAATAAACAGTTCATATCGAATATATAAATTCATCCGCATTCGCCACCTGCTCTGATCAAAGCCAATTGCTCCCCTCTCCATTTCTTATTTCTACTCTTAATTGTCCTTGATGGTTTATTTTTCAAAATGCTATAATATGTACGTATTCGCTATATAAACACGCGCAAAGGATCATATCCCTACGAGCGTACAAAATATTATTATTTCGCAATTTGCATTCAGTTGCCATGTGAGTATTTGGCGCAAAGCTGCGTAGCGGATTGCGAGTATCCTCTTGACTAACTTAATTTTGAAAGGAATTTCCAGATATGAATTCAAACAATAAAAACCTCACAAATGAATCTCTCCAGGAAAATAAAAAAATAGAAGCCTCAATTGCATTTCTTCAGCAGGAACCCACTGAAGAAGTGCTCGCTCACGTTCTTACGGTAATTCGTCGCAGTATGAAAGCTCATGGACAGTTAATTATTGCTGTAGAACCGCCTAAAGGTGATGGTAAAATTAATCTTCAGGCTATTCAAACCAGTGACGGCAAACAGTGGTGGTCAGCATTTACCAGTTTTGATGAAGAACTTAAAGGCAGTGACAAAATAATGTCTACTTTTACCGCTGATATTGATAAGATTTTTCTCTCTGCACTGCAGGAACCATCTATCGAAGGAGTTATCATTAATCCCTGGAACCGAACCATCATGTTGAATAAAACTTTGATTAGCATTATCCTTGGAAATCTTGTATAACATTTTCATGTTTCACGTGAAACATAATGACATAATAATTGCCTTTCACCAAACTTATTTCAGCATTTATAAAAGCTCTAATGTCTGCTCGTGGTTTTGATTTTGTTCCAGTGTTAGAGCCCGGAGAAATTAACCATTCAGAGTCCGGCAGAAATAGCCAATTGGAACTCACTGGAAATAACCATTCATAAAATTATATCTGGTGAGACTAGCATAGCATTTGCTTACAACAGCCTTCAATTCGAATCAATAACAAGGGCTACGCCGGCAAATATGCCCCATTGACACAGTTTCAGCCTGTTGTATAAGGTAATCAAGCATAATAAGAAGATGTTCTGCTGAAGCCTACTTGTTATGGTCATTTCTATTGGACGGTAATTGGCTTTTTCTGTCAGTCTCAGATTGGTTGATTTGATTCTGTTGGTCTTACATTGGCTGTTTCAAGCGGACTCTAACACCAGAAAGCTTACGTTCTTTGACCTTTATTGAAGTAGCTAAAAATCTTAAAAGCATACATTATGCTATGAATAATTTTTATAATGAACCAAGTACCATTAAAGAATTAAATAGAATGGAAACAAAAATTCCAAAACCAGCAATTAAAAAATGTATTAGTGCTACATTAATAGTTCTTTTAGGAAATGCTTATGGAAAATCCTTTGATGCTATTGAACCTACAGAGGATATATTACAAAAACTTTTTCAAAGCGATCGGATCTCTATCATATCGAGCAATGTTTACCTCACGATGAAAAAGTTCTTCAAAAAATTTTTTCGGGAGATGCGCGTACAGAATGTTGGGTAACATCGTCAAAGAGTTTGATCTTAAATCCTTTGAATACCAAAATTCTAAAATACAAGAGTTTATTAAGTTTTCAGCTAATCTGGATAAAAATAATGCCAAATCTTGTGCTAATTCATTTTATGTTTATATAATTAATCAGCTATGTAACTGGCCCTGCTTTCAACAAGTTATACGTTTCACGTGAAACATGATAATTAACCATTTACTTTTCATCCAAAATATTACTTTCTGATTTTTTCTGTTGATCTTTTTATCACAAAAGTACTTGTAAAATATTACCTGTAAACAAATAGTCCCTGTACAACCATTTCACGCTTACAAAAACATTGTAAATTTTAATCTAATAGCGTATAATAAAACCTAGAATATTCAGAAATTTTGTTACGATTTCAGGAGGTTTTCAATGAAAAAAAATGGACACAGATTACTCACCCTGGCAGCTTTATTAGGCACAGCTGCAGGAGTTATTCATATTGCCAACCGTTTCATAGATGCCACATCTCAGTTTAAAGATATGTTGGAACAGTCTCACAGCAAGACATATGACTGGCGTTTTGGAAAAATTCATTATACCAAACAGGGGCAAGGTTCCCCTCTTCTTCTTATCCATGATATTATGCCAGGAGCATCCGGTTATGAATGGAATGCTGTTACAAAAGAATTAGCAACTGAGCATACAGTTTATACTATTGACCTTCTTGGATGCGGTCGTTCTGAGAAACCAGAAATTACTTATACCAATTTTGTTTTTGCTCAGCTTCTCTGTGATTTTGCAAAGAATGTAATTAAAGAAGAAACTGATGTAATTGCCAGTGGTTTTTCCGGGTCTTTTGCACTTATGGCATATCGCAATAACTCTGATTATTTTCGCAAGATCATGCTGATAAATCCACCTAGTCTCAGTTCTCTCAAGCAGGCTCCTTGTGAAGATAATAAATTGTTCAAACACATTATTGAACTTCCGATCTTCGGAACTTTGATCTATCATATGGTATCCGCCCGTGAATCTATCAGCAGTATGTTCATGGAGAATCTGTTCTATAACCCGTTCCACGTAACAGATACTCTTGTTGATGCCTATTATGAAGCAGCGCACAAAGGTGGTTCCAATGCCAAATATTTATACTCCAGTTATATTGGCAAGTACCTTAATATCAGCATTAATAATGCAGTAGCTTCTTCCGACGCCTGTATTTATATTATCTCTGGCGAAAAAGAATCCAGTGGTTCACTTATCGCTGAGGAATATCAAAAGCTGAACTCTTCCATTGAGGCTGCTATTATTCCAGAAACAAAGCATCTTCCACACATTGAAGATCCGGAACATTTCCTGGAGCAGGTATCTATTTTTCTGTAAATCATATAATAGAAGGGGAGATGTTTCACGCGAAACATCTCCCCTTCTATTTATTATTATACTATCATTATTAATTATTTTAATGCCTGTTCTAAATACATATGCGTTGTACTGTCAATAAGCTTGTGAGTCAGTTCAGCCATATGCTGTGTAGATTCCTGATTGTCCGAAGACAGCCAGGCTTTAATCATTCCCACGCAGCCATTAAGGCAAAAAGCGTATGCGTACTCAATATCTCTGTTATCTTTAGGCATTCTGCTGGACAGACGCTGAAACACTGTTTCAGCAATCAAACCCTCAATACGATTAACAAATGCCATATCTCCATTCTTTCCAAGAAGTGCGATACAAATATCTTTATTATTATCAAGAATCGTAAAAATCTGTTCAATAAACGGATAAGAGCTTTCCTTATTATTAATAGGATCTAAGGCATAATCATCAATCAGATGTGAAATTTCATCCATCAATTCACCTTCAATGGATTCCAGCATCTGATAAATATCTGTATAATGAAGATAAAAAGTTGAACGGTTGATATCCACTTCCTCCACCAGTTCCTTCACTGTAATTTCTTTAATACTTTTTTTCTGCATTAACCGGGCCAGACCTGCACGAAGCTGTGCCTTAGTTTTTCGTACTCTTCTATCAACTTTTTCCGCCATCTCAATTTCCCCCAATCATTAAAAAAATTTATGCCATCAGAATATAAAAAGTATTACAAAGAATTCTCACATGACATAAAATAGTTTCTGACAGACAGAAACAAGCAGATTAACACTTCCTCTGCCTGATTATCTCCCTTATCAACTGCACTTAAAAATAAAATCAAAATCTTTTTTTTATTTATAATACAGTTCATATTTCATAGACATTTTTCATATTTCTTGTCTATTAATGCACATACCGCAAATATTTAATGGTTGTATCTGTGGTATGTGTTTAGTATAATACATCACGTAAAGAAAATCAACACTTTGTTTGATAATGGATTTAAAAGCTATTAATCGAATCTAAAATGATTAATAGATTTCACACCCATTACTGGAACAAAGTTTGATTAGTCAACTAATCTTATATATATAACTTAATAAAGAAAGGGATAGGTATTATGATCAAGAACGAATGGAAGAGCTTACTTCGTAATAAGCTTATGCTTGTCGTAGTAATCGCCATTATCGTTATCCCGATCATCTATGCAGGCCTGTTTCTGAAATCCATGTGGGATCCTTACGGAAGCGTGGATAACCTGCCGGTGGCCGTGGTAAACGAAGACAAACCAGTTGAATACAATGGCAAGACGCTAAGTATAGGTAAGGATATGGCGGATGAGCTGAAAGACAACGACTCAATGGCATTCAACATTGTAGACAGCAAGACAGCAGAGGATGGATTGGCAAATGGAACCTATTACATGGTTATCACCATTCCTGAGGATTTTTCCGCAAATGCAGCTACTGTAATGGACGAAAATCCAAAGCAGATGGAATTAGCCTATCAGACCAACCCCGGAACCAACTATATTGCTTCCAAGCTCAGTGAAACAGCAATCCTGAAACTTCGCGATAGCATCGCAGCTCAGGTTACTGAAACCTATACTGAAACCGTTTTTGATTCTATTACAGAAGCCGGAGACGGAATGCAGGAAGCTGCTGACGGATCCGGAAAGATCAAAGATGGACTTGATTCAGCCGCTGACGGAAACAAAACAATCACCAAAAACCTGAAGAAACTTTCCTCCAGTACTCTTACTTTTGTAAGTGGTGCTGAAAGCCTCACCGAAGGTCTTAAGACATATACCGATGGTGTTGCGCAGGTAAATGACGGTGCCAAATCTCTTGATGACGGTGCTAAACAGCTTGACAGTGGTGTTTCTACTCTTACTGCAAAAGTTCCAGAGCTGACATCTGGTATCAATTCTCTGGATGAAGGCGTTCAGCAATATACCGCAGGCGTGGATCAGCTTAATGAGAACTCTGATACACTGAAATCCGGTGCCGGCAGCCTGGAATCCGGTGCTAAACAGCTTAACAACGGCGTTTCCACTCTCACTTCAAAAGTTCCGGAGCTAACATCCGGTATTGATACTCTGGACAAAGGTATCCAGCAGTATACTGCAGGTGTGGATCAGCTCAATGAGAACTCTGATACACTGAAATCCGGTGCAAGCAATCTGGAATCCGGTGCTAAGGCATTAAGTGAAGGTATTAATAATCTTTCCGACGGAGCGACCCAGTATGTAAGTGGTGCCGACTCTCTTGCTGATGGAACAGCCGCTTATGTAAAAGGTGCTGAGCAGTTAGCAGCTGGCGCAAAACAGCTCTCCGGACTGGAGAAACTTGGAGATGTTTCCAACGGTATTTCCCAGCTGAATCAGGCAGTCACAAATGGCTCTGATAGCTCCACTTCTCTTGTAGATGGAACTCAGCAGCTTGAGGATGGATTGAAAACACTGAACAATACAGTTTCTTCTTTAAAAGACAGCACTACAGAAGAATCTATCAAGAAGCTGGCTGCTGGTCTTTCAACAGCCAAAAAAGGTATGACAGACGCTTCTGACGGAATGACAAGTGCAGCTACCGGAATGACAAATGCCGCTGAAGGTATCAACAGTGCAGCTGAAGGTATCAACAAAGCGGCTGCAACCATCTCCGGCACTGCAGATACACCTGGCGCAAGCAATTACATTGATCAGGCTGCCGGTATCATGACTCAGGTAAGCAATGGTCTTTCCACTGAGCTTCCTGCTGCTGTACAGCAGGTCGGCGATCAGTTTTCAACTGTAAGCCAGCAGATCAGTACGATTCTTTCCGGATACGGTGAAACTACTGGTGAAAGACTTACAGATGCCAACACAAAGATCGCTACAGCACAGAGCACTATGACTAATGCCGCAGCTGCTCTTCAGGCTATTCAGCAGAGCGCATCTGAAGATGGAACAATTTCTGCAGAAAGCCTGAATGATGTTATCAACACACTGAACGGTGCTGCCGGTGGAATGACTGCTGTAGATGGTACATACATGAGCAGTTATTCTGATCAGGTTTCACAGGTTGCAGCTGGTGTAAATCAGAATCTTTCTGATACACAGACCACACTTAACAGCAAAGTTTCCGAAATTACCGCAGCAACTGATGGACTGAACAAAATTTCCGCTGGTCTTGGACAAATTTCCGCTGGTCTGACTGAAGGTGCTAAGAACCTGAATACAGGTGCTGATACACTTTCCGCCGGTGCTAAGTCCATGACAGATGGAGCAACCGCGATGAACGCAGGTGCTGAAAAAATGAACGCAGGCGCAAGCCAGATTCCAGATGTTCCTTCTGATCTGCTCACACAGCTTTCTACTGGTGTAAATCAGCTTTATGAAGGTGCTAAAGCAGTAAACAACGGAACAAAACAGGTTTCTGCCGGTCTGCAGACTCTGGAAACAAATACAGCTTCTTTCCCGCAGGCAGCGGCCGGAATCAAGGCACTGAATGCAGGATTTGATACATTAACTGCTAACGATGAGAAACTTACTTCAGGTGCTAAGAGCCTGAAAACAGCCGGTAAACAGATCTCCGGTGCACTTCCGCAGGTTAAATCTGGTGCAAGCCAGCTGGCAGAAGGTACTGAAACACTGACAGACGGAATCAAGACATATACCGACGGTATTGCAACACTTGCTGCAAACAGCTCCGCTCTTACCAGCGGTACTAGCCAGCTCTCTTCTGGAGCTAAATCTCTTGCAAGTGGTGCTACTACTCTTGCAAATGGTACTAAGGCATTAGCAAACGGTTCCAGCTCACTGACAGCAGGAATCACAACATACACTGATGGTGTTGCAAAACTTGCATCAAACAGCTCCGCTCTTACAAGTGGTACCAGCCAGCTCTCTTCCGGAGCTAAAACTCTTGCGAGTGGTGCTACTACTCTTGCAAACGGAACTAAGGCATTATCAAACGGTACCTCTACTCTTCTCAGTGGTACAGAGAAGCTTGTAAGCAACAACACCACTCTGAACGATGGTGCCAAGAAACTGGCAGATGGTGCTTCTCAGATCCAGAGCGGTTCTTCACAGCTCTATGATGGTTCCAAGAAACTTGGAAACGGTATGAAAGAACTTCAAGATGGTTCTGAAACATTATCAACAAGTCTCAGTGATGGAGCTCACACAGTAAAAGACAATACTGCAAGCTCTGACACAATTAAGATGTTTGCAACTCCGGTTGTAAGCGATGAAACAAAACTTACTGATGTTCCGAACAACGGACACGCAATGGCTCCTTATATGATGTCTGTAGGTCTTTGGGTTGGTGCTCTGGCATTCTGCCTGATGTATCCTCTGGCTCAGTATAAAGGTAAGCTGAAATCCGGTTTTGCATGGTGGGCAAGCAAAGCTTCCGTACTTTATCCGGTTGCAATCCTTCAGGCAATTTGTCTGATCCTTCTGTTACATCAGTTTAATGGATTTACGCCGGCTGAGATGGGAAATACAATTCTCTTCGCCTGCCTGGCAGCAATGACATTTACATCTATGATGTACTTCTTCAACATTACATTTGGCAAGGTAGGAAGTTTCCTGATGCTGGTATTCATGGTAGTTCAGCTTGCTGGTTCTGCCGGAACTTATCCGGTTGAGATTTCTCCGGAATTTGTTTCCAAGATCCACGCATACCTGCCATTCACTTACACTGTTGATGCATTCCGTGCAACGATCAGCGGTGGCAGAAGCATTACCACTTCCGTTGTTGTTCTGGCTGTACTGTTTGTGATCTTCACGATCCTGACAATCCTCCAGTTCAATCACATGGCCAAGAGAAAGAAAGAAAACAAAGTTGTTCTTTTCGACTGGCTTGAAGAAAGAGGTCTTGCTTAATAACATGTAACTGACAGAAGCTCCCCCGAACCTTCTGTTAGATATAAAAAAACCTGTATGGTGGTGAAAGTCACTGTACAGGTTTTTTTAATCCATAAAAAAGCACTACCAACAGACGTAGTATCGTTTCCATTGATAATGCTTTTTTATTATTTCTTTTATTCTGCCTCAGCAGTTGTGGTTGGTGTTTCCGTTGCTTTCGCGTTGCCGTTTACCAGAGTTTCGTATGCTGTGAACATTTCTTTTACTGTCATTTTATTTACAAGGAATACTTTGTTGTCAACGACAGCTGCATAATAGTTTGTGTCATATGAGTAGAAGGTAACGGTTGTCTGGTTGTTATCTGTATCTGTGAAAACAACCTTCATTTCTGCGTCTGCAGCCGGTGTATAGCTTTCAGTCAAACGTTTCTGACCCGCCATGTTTACAAGCTTGTTGTAGAAAGTTGTAAATGTTGTGCTGTCAATCTCATTTCCATCAAGCTTATAGGTTGTTGTCTCTGTTTCATTTCCATCATTGTCTGTTGATGTTTCACGTGAAACATTTACAGTGTGTGTATCACCTGCGTAAGTAACCTGGAGCTGATCCAGAGTTTTTACTGACTGATAATTTACAATCAGTGACCAGAGGTCGGAAGCTTTTTTGTCAATTATTGCACTTAATGTGTCGGTAGACATTGTGTAAACCTGTTTGTTATCTATTGTTACATACCTGCTGCCATCATCTGCATTGTCACCTACGTAGATCACAAGCTGTTTATCTACTGTTGTTGTCTCAGTGGAGTCTCCAGTATCTGAACTGTCCGCAGCATCTTCACTTTCAGAACTATCACCGGAACTGCTATCATCAGATGCTGTACTGTCAATGCTGTCACCGGAATTATCTTCAGTGGAATCTGTATTATCCTCTGCAACGCTCTCAGGCGCCTCAGAATCGCTTTCAGACTCATCACTGCTGTCGTTCTCCACCTCTTCCTGATAATCCACTGTAATGGTCGCATACGGCTTATCAAGGCCATACCTGGAGAGATCTTCGGCATTGTAGTCTGTAAACTGATCATATGCCAGGCTTCCAAGTCCGGATGTTACATTTCCGGCTGCAGTTGTATCTGCTGTTTCTTTATCGCTGCCATCTGTAGAAACATCCCAGGTAGCTCCATCAGAATTTTCCTCAAGGATATAAGAATCTTCATCCTGGCTGACCTGTACTTTCTTCACTGTAGAAGAATCAATGGTTGGGAAATCTTCTCCCTGTGCATAGTCATAAAGAGAATTCATAAACGGCGTTACTGTACTTGAACTTACTACATAAACGGTACTGTCTTCATCATCCTTTGCAATGTAATACTGGTTCGTAGAAGTATTTTCATCTCCGATGTTGAATTTCGTTGTTCCGTCATCTGTTGTAACAGTCACGGAATTGGACGGAGAATCCAATCCATATTCCGTGAGGTCATCCACGTTTTCAAGAACTCTGTCCGCCTCCACCTTTTCCAGAGCGGAGGCTGCGGAATCAAGCGTTGTCTGATTTACAGGGAAAGCAGTCTCATCTTTTTTTACCCAGGAGTCATCTTTTTTCTCAAAGACCGTATCCTTCTTGTCTATGATAAATTCCAGGGATTTGATATCATCCGTTTTCACAGAATACACTTCTGTTTTGCTTCCCTCTTCACTGCTGCTCTCTGTGCTCTCTTTTTTTGTCACGTAGGTATTTAATCCTACGTAAACACCTCCAAGAACTGCAAGAACAACAACTGCCGAAACAAGTTTTGTCGATTTTTTCATTATGCTTTTCTCCTTCTGAGCCAGATCAGGAATCCTGCAACAAGGAATACGCCAGGAATCAGACCAATTGTGCAGATTTTCCAGAATGCCGCATCATAATCAGTAACTGTCAGGCTTGCAGACTGCAGGCTCTTGGATGAAATAGAAACAGAGCTGCTTTCATCTGTACTGGTCATCCAGCTTAAAGACTCCAGAAGAAGTTTCTCATTTCCACCGGATACCATCTGATTTACCTGACTTTCCATCAGGTTTGCTGTGGAATAATAAACGATCTGTGTTTCTTTGTCATCATCCAGTTTTTCAGTGATAGCGACACCAAGATCAAACGGTCCATCAACATCGCCGTCCTCTTTTTCAATCTGACTGCTCTGCATGTTAATCTTAGAGTAAGCCTGGTCAGAAGTTGTCAGGATACTGTCAATAGTTACTGTATCTCTTACATCGTCTGTTTTCTGGATTCCCTGTGCATACGGTGCAAGTACATAAGATCCTGCTGAAGCTGTCTCAGAGCTTGCATCTGTGCTGTTTACAGTCGGCACCAGATAATATGGCATCTGCATTCCGTAATGCTGGCTGTCACCCTCAAATACAATTCCTTCTGCACGTTTAACGCCGTAGTTTGCAAGAACAGCATCAAAATTCGGCAGATCATCCTGTGTGTAGTCAGAAAAGATCATTGCCTTTCCACCGGCTTCCAGATAATCCAGGATCTCTGTTTTTTCCTCTTCGGAAATATCACTTGTCGGGGATACGATCATCAGGCAGTCTGCATCATCCGGTACTTTTCCTCCTGTGAGAAGATTCAGCTCTTTGATATCAATGTTGGCTTTCTGGATGTCTTCCTTGAAGCTGGAATCCAGATCTTTCTCACCGTGTCCGGATAAGGTGTACATGATTGGAAGATCCTCGGAAGTTACATATCCGATGGCACTTGTAATCTGTCCTTCACCGTCAAAACCTGTTGTTGTCTGCTGCCAGGTATTGTAATCTACAGAAGTAGAATACATGTCATTATAGCTGATAACCTTGTTCCGGTCTCCGCAAACTACGATCAGACTGTTTGCTGCAAGATCATCTGTTGTATATTCCGAAGCAAATTTCGGATTTACAACCGGATCTTTTACTTCAACTTTGATATGTTTAGATTCATCTTCATAACGTTTCAGAAGATTTGAAATGGTGTCATCCTCAGAACCGCTCTGTGCGATCTGGTAAATAGTAACATCTTTATCCAGTGCCTTCAGCACTTTTTTTGTTTCATCGCCAATAGTGTAAAGCTTGGATGAACTTACATCAAGCTGTGAATATTTGGATGGGATCGCACCTACGATCATATTGATCACAACTACGATCACAATAAAGATCGCTGCCATTGCCATGCTGTAGGAACCATTTTTGATATGTTTTTTACTGATGGTTCCCACCAGTTTTTTCGGATCTGGTTTATGCTTTTTCTTTTCAGATCCTTCCTGTGCAGCTTCATTTACTGCTGCCTCACCTTTATTTTTCTTGAATTTATCACTGAATTTCATTTCCATTCACCCCCTAGTTCCAGCGTCTCTTCTGAATGGACTGCATAGTAAGGAACAGGCAGATCGCAACAACAGAAATAAAATAAACAATTCCTGTCACGTCAAACACGCCGTTTGTAAAGTTATCATAATGTCCGCTCAGATTGAATACATTCAGCACTTTCTGGATTCCTCCCTGGAAAATACTGGATTTCACAACGTATACGATAACAAGGGCAATTTCTCCTGCTGCTCCGATCACTGCAGAAATCAGAATATTTTTTATCATGGTATAAATGATAATCGCAACAGCCACGATCAGAAGTCCAAATGCAACTGCTGTTGACATGGATGTCTGTGAAAAGAATGAAGAAATTCCGTTCATCATATAGAAAGCAAACAGAAATACAAAAGTAAGTACTGCTGCAATTACCTGGCTTTCTGTAAGTGCTGACATAAATACACCGATGGCCAGATTGGCGCATCCCAAGAGGAAAAATCCCAGGATTCCGGTGTATGCTGAAGCAAAGGAAACTGTTCCGAATTTACTCATGATCAGTGGATAAAAACACATGATCACAACCGGGATTGCAAATACTGCAACCAGTGCAAGGTATTTTCCCAATACGATATCCCACACAGATACCGGTGCCGTCAGAAGAAGCTGATCTGTTTTTTGCTTACGTTCTTCTGCAAGTACACGCATGGAAAGGATCGGCACACCGATCAGGAACACGAATGTCAGTGCGCTTAACGTATATTCAAATTTTGAATAGCCGCCTGAAAGCTGATATGCGGAAAAATAAATTCCCGTCAGCACCAGGACAAAAAATATAAAGAGATATCCAACCATGGAGGTCAGATAGCTTTTCAGTTCTCTTTTAAAAATCGCTGTCATGACTGATCCCCCTCTTTCTCGTCTGAAGCTTTCTCCGTTTCCTCAGATTTTGTTTCTTCGTCTTTATGTTCGTCTTCTATCGGCTTCCATTGAGATTTCTTCTTGCTCGCTGAAGATTTCTTTTCACCTTCGGTAAGTTCAAGGAAGACATCCTCAAGAGATACTCTCTTAACCTGCATCTCGTAGATCGGACAGTCTGCTTTCGCCATGGCATAGAATACTTCTTCCCTGATATCCACATTTTCTTCAATGGAAACCTTTGTTTTCCACAGTTCCTCATCTGTGTCGCAGGACATTTCCACACCTGTAACACCTTCAATGGTTTCCAGATTTTTGCGGATCGTATCTTTTTCGCCTTTTACTTTCATAAGAAGGCTGTTTGAACCCGCTGCCAGACGTTCCAGATTGTCCGGTGTATCGCTGGCCACCAGTTTTCCATGGGAAATAATGAGGACGTAATCACATACGGCTCTGACTTCGGAAAGAATGTGGGAGCTTAAGATAACAGTATGTTTTTTCTTCAGACTCTTGATCAGGTCTCGAATCTCAATGATCTGTTTCGGGTCAAGTCCAACTGTCGGCTCATCCAGGATAATAACTTCAGGATAGCCCAGGATCGCCTGTGCAAGACCTACTCGCTGACGATAACCTTTGGAAAGATTTTTGATCAGACGGTCTTTCATGTCTGTAATCTTTACCATATCCATGACTTCTTTAATCTGTTTTTCTTTCTGGTTTCTTGGGATTTTTTTCAGATCAGCCGCAAATTTCATATATTCAAGAACTGTCATATCAAAATAGAGTGGCGGCATTTCCGGTAGATAGCCGATACATTTCTTAGCTGCTTCCGGTTCTTCCAGAATATCATGACCATCGATCATTACTTTTCCTTCTGTGGATGCAATGTATCCTGTGATCATGTTCATTGTTGTTGATTTTCCTGCTCCGTTGGGACCCAGGAATCCGTAAATTTTCCCCTTTTCGATTTGAAAGGAAAGGTGGTCAACTGCGGTATGGTCGCCATACTTTTTGACCAGATTACTTACTTCAATCACTTTACTCTCCTCCTTTAAGCATCTTTTTCAATAGAAAATGCCCCTGGATGAAACAGAGAATGGGGGAATCCAGGGGCATCTCTATCATTGTATAGTGTAAAAGTAATTTGTGATAAAAGTAGGATAACTTTGTGATAATTTTGTGAAACTGCTGGACAAAAAAATCTCCTGTCGTACAAATTTCATTGTTGTTCGACAGGAGATTTCAATTTAACCGAATAATTCCTTGCAGTTATTCGGTACAGAGCTGCATAGCAAATTCGACTTGTATATATTCATCTGAACTCAGTGATCATGCAAGTGGCTCTCTGAGCGGTGTACCGGCTTTTCTTGGATATTTGCCCGGTGTATTCTTTACTTTTTCGATAATTACCAGAGAGCGACTGATCTCGGAACCCGGAAGGTCAAAGTACCGGATGTCGCGAATCTTTCCGCCGAGGATCTTTATTGCTTTCTCTGCTGCTTCTGCTTCTTCCTTTACGGAACCGGATTTATAGGACACAAAAACTCCTCCGGCTTTTACATATGGAAGACAGTATTCAGATAGGGTTGCCAGGCCGGATACTGCTCTGGATACGCAGAGATCATATTTTTCTCTGTAGGATTTGTTTTTGGCATATTCTTCTGCTCTTCCGTGGATGGCGGAAATTCCGTTAAGTCCGAGAAGTTCGAAGGTTTCCTCCAGGAATTTTACCCGTTTGTTCAGGGAATCCAGAAGGCAGGCTTCCACCTCCGGAAAAGCGATCTTCAATGGAACACCCGGGAATCCTGCTCCTGTTCCAATGTCCATGACAGTTTTTACCTGGCTCATATCTACAGCCTTGACACAGCAGAGGCTGTCCAGGAAATGTTTCACGAGAACCTCATCAAATTCTGTGATTCCGGTTAAATTCATGACTTTATTTTTTTCTATAAGATATTCGTAAAACCGGATAAACTGGTGTTTCTGTGTGTCATTTAGAGTAATTCCAAGTTCTTCACAGCCTTTTTCCAGGATTTCTAAATTGTACATGTAGTTTCCTCTCTATTTCTTTATGTTTTTATTGTTCATATACGATATATCTTTGTTCTTAATGCTTATTTCCTGATCTGCTTTCCAGGTATACAAGAAGTACGGAGATATCAGCAGGGGATACGCCTGAGATTCGGGATGCCTGTCCAATGGAGATCGGTCTGTAAGATTCCAGTTTCTGACGGGCTTCGATACGAAGACTTCCTACATCTTCATAATCAATATCTTCCGGAATTTTTTTCTGCTCCAGTTTTTTGAACTGTTCTACCTGCTTCATCTGACGGCGGATGTAACCGTCATACTTGATGTTAATTTCTACCTGCTCGCATACATCTTCCGGAAGTTCCGGTCTTTCTTTATCAATTGGCGCAAGTACATGATAATTAAGCTCAGGTCTGCGGATCAGTTCTGCAATTGTAGTTCCGGATTTCAGAAGTGTGCTTCCCTGAGATTCCAGAAGACTCTGTACTTCTGCAGAGCCGCCTACGGTTGTATGTTCTACCCTCTCGATCTCTTCCTGGATCATACGCTCTTTTTCCTGTAATTTATGATAGGTCTCATCGTCGATCAGGCCTACCTCCCAGCCTTTTTTGCGGAGACGGAGATCTGCATTATCCTGGCGAAGAAGCAGACGGTACTCTGCACGGCTTGTCATCATTCTGTATGGCTCGTGATTTTCCTTTGTTACAAGATCATCGATGAGAACACCGATATATGCTTCTGAACGATCCAGAATGAGCTGTTCTTTTCCTTTTACTTCCATTGCTGCATTAATTCCTGCGATAAGGCCCTGAGCGGCTGCTTCCTCGTATCCGGAGCTTCCGTTAAACTGTCCGCCGCTGAAAAGTCCTTTGATCTTTTTGAACTCCAGTGTTGGATAGAGCTGGCGTGGATTGATGCAGTCGTATTCAATAGCATAGGCATTTTTTACGATCCTGGCATGTTCCAGCCCTGGTACGGAATGGTACATTTCGTACTGAACATCTTCCGGAAGGGAACTTGACATTCCACCAATGTACATTTCATTTGTGTAAAGACCTTCCGGTTCGATGAATACCTGATGACGTTTTTTATCTGCAAAACGTACTACTTTATCCTCAATGGACGGACAGTATCTTGGGCCGGTTCCTTCAATCATACCGGAATACAGCGGGGATCTGTCCAGATTTGCACGGATGATTTCGTGTGTTTTTTCATTTGTATAGGTCAACCAGCAGGATTTCTGCTCGATCTGTACGGATTCCGGGTCTGTTGAGAAAGAGAACGGAACTATCTTTTTGTCTCCGAACTGTTCTTCCATCTTGGAATAATCAATGGTGTTTCCGGCGATTCGGGCCGGTGTTCCTGTTTTGAAACGGAACATTTCAATTCCCAGCTTTTTCAGGGAATCTGTAAGGTAGTTGGCTGCCTGAAGTCCGTTTGGGCCTGTATAGTTGCTTACGTCTCCGTAAATACAGCGGGCCTTCAGATAGGTTCCTGTGCAGAGGACTACCGCTTTTGCGTGATACGTAGCTCCTGAGAAGGTTTTTACACCCGTGATGTGTCCGTCTTCTGCCAGAAGTTCCGTTACTTCGCCCTGACGGATGGTCAGGTTTTCTGTGTTTTCCAGAGTTTTTCTCATTTCTGTGCTGTAGGCCTGTTTGTCTGCCTGGGCACGAAGGGAATGAACTGCCGGTCCTTTGGACTGATTGAGCATCTTGGACTGAATAAATGTTTTGTCTATATTTTTGCCCATTTCACCGCCGAGAGCATCCAGCTCACGGACGAGGTGCCCTTTGGAGCTGCCTCCTACATTGGGGTTGCAGGGCATTAAAGCGATACTGTCTACGCTGACTGTGAACATGACTGTCTGCAGGCCCAGACGGGCACTTGCCAATGCGGCTTCGCAGCCAGCATGGCCTGCGCCTACTACTATGATGTCGAAAAACTGTTCCAGATTTTTCATGCTTTTTCTCCTCGTATATATTCTTATTTTTTCGTTATTTCTTTATAAATTTGATTAGTTTGTTTTTCCCTGGCAGGATGCTTATTTTTTATATGGACACTATTTTCCCATACAAAATTTAGAGAATATCTCATTAACAAGATCTTCCCCCAGTGATTCTCCAAGGATCCTTCCCAAACTCTCATATGCATCTGTCAGATCTATGGAATAGAAATCTTCAGGCATTCCGCTTTCTATACTATTTTCTACCAGAGAAAGACTTTCCACAGTTTTTAAAAGTTCCTGTCTATGCCGTTCATTTGTGATATAAACTTCATCATTGAAGTTGATCTCTCCACTGAAGAACATTTCCCGGATTTTTTCTTCCAGCTCTGTAATTCCGGTTTCTTCTTTTGCCGAAATCGGTATCACCGGCTGGTCTATTTTACTTTTTAAATCTTCTATATCTATAGCCGATTTAAGATCTGTCTTACTGTAGAGGACAATTGTCTTTTTCTCTTGCAAAATTTTTATGATTTCTTCGTCGTTTTCATCCAGTGGTACTGAGGAATCTACTACATAAAGTATCAGATCTGCATCTGCTGCCATTTCTTTTGCTTTGGATACACCGATCTTTTCCACGATGTCTTCTGTCTGTCGGATACCGGCTGTGTCTGCGATCTTTAATGTGATTCCGTTCAGGTTTATATACTCTTCCAGTACATCTCTGGTGGTTCCTGCAATATCTGTTACAATGGCTCTGTCTTCTCCCAGAAGCAAATTCAGCAATGATGATTTTCCTGCATTTGGCTTGCCAAGAATTACTGTCCGGATACCTTCCTGGATGATTTTTCCGTCTCCTGCTGTCTTTAGCAATTCCTGTATTTTTTCTTTTTCTTCTGCCACGATCTGCTCTAATTCTTCTGGATATCCTGTCAGATCATAGTGCTCCGGGTCATCTAATGCAGATTCAATGTACGCTATATGGTACAGTAATTTTTCTCTGATTTTCTGTACCGTTTTTCGTACTGACCCTTTTAATTGGCTGACTGAATTCTTTAATGAGCACTCGTTTTTGGACTGTATCACATCCATAACGGCTTCTGCCTGCGATAAATCAATCCTTCCATTGAGAAACGCTCGCTTGGTAAACTCTCCTGGTTCGGCAATTAGGGCACCATTTTTCAGTACTGTCTCCAATACTTTTTTCATTGCCAGAACGCCTCCATGACAGTCAATTTCTATTGTATCTTCACCTGTATATGTCCGTGGACCTCGCATGGCCATGACCAGTACTTCATCTATCATTTCCTCGCCATCATATATATATCCGTAATGAATCGTATGGCTTGGGACATTCTCCAGAGATTTTTTTCCACCCTTGGAGTGGTACACTTTTGATGCAGTCTCAAAAGCTTCCGGCCCGCTGATCCTGACAATTCCGATTCCCGATGCACTCATAGCTGTGGAAATCGCAGCAATCGTTGTCTCTTCCATTATTCACTCTCCTCTCAAAAGTTCCTGCCAACAGGATTGCTCCATAATCCCGGCACAAAAAAAGTTATTCCGGAAAAGCTTTTTACACGCAAAAAACACGTATTATTCACGCTTTCACCTAGAATAACATCTTCTGTCAGTTTCTATATTTATAAATGTGATCTCTGCATTCCGGATGTCCGCTGCAGAAATATCGTTACTGTTCACTGAAGTGTTTTTGTAAGCAAAGGTCACAGAAAAACTGAGAACAATGTAAACAGTAACGAAATATTTTTTATTATTTCTCTTCAATGATTATAAAGAATTGCTGTGGAGATTGCAATGATAATTTTTAATTTCACATTAAGCTTTCACCTGTTTTAAGAAATTTAATAGCTGTTATACCCTTTTGTAAATAATCGGAACATCATATCCGAAGGTTCTCTTTCCATTCACTTCCATACTTTCCGATACCTCCAGACACGCATCTGAGAATTTTTCCCACAGCCTGAATGTCACAACCGGAGTAAATTGGCTCACACTGCCACCTTCCCAAAAACCATCCTTTTCCTGATATAATGCCGGTGTAAACTTCACAGATTTTCTAAGTTCACTATAATCTACAGTCTTCATAGAATTATAAGAAAACGTATTTTTGTCTTCTCCTTCCGGAATTTCATAGGAAGACAGCATAATTTTATCGTTATTATCTGTAATAAGAAATAGATGTGGTGATACGTGACGTCTTCCGGCCGTCTCATAATAGCTTTCTTCTACAATAAATATTCCTGTAAAATCTTTAGGAATATTTTTTATTTTATCATTGCAGACTGTATTTACATGTTGTGCATACGGAAATATTTTCCCGGCTTCTTTCATTTCTGTAAATTGCTCTTTATTATCAAAATGCCCTGTCATAAGCTTTACAAATTTTTCAATTTTCATAATGATGACCTGCCTCTCTCGTGCCCGTCAGGCACACTAATCAAGCGGATATTCGCAATCCATATTCGCCACCTGGCTCTGCACTGATAAACCACTTCGCAGTTTATCAGTAAAAAAAGCCGTATCCACAGAGCTTTCGCTCCGGACTACGGCTTATATTTTTTACCACTGAATCAGTAATTATTCCTTTTCAGTTTTACCACTACATGTCTGTAAGGTTCTTCACCCTCACTGACTGTCTCTACATAGCGGTTGCCCTGCAGAGATGCGTGGATGATTCTTCTCTCGTACGGATTCATCGGTTCCAGAACTACCGGTTTTCTGGTTTTCTTCACCTTGAAAGCAATTCCTCTTGCAAGGTTTTCCAGAGTTTCTTTACGGCGTCTTCTGTAATCTTCTGTATCAAGTTTTACTCGGATATAAGTAGACTCTCCTTTGTTTACCACAAGGCTTGTCAGATACTGAAGAGAATCCAGTGTCTGTCCTCTTTTTCCAATGAGGATACCCATATCCTCACCCTCAAAATCTACATCAAGAGAACCATCTGCAGTGTTATATTTGGATGTAATCTCCACTTCTCCAAGATCCATGGAACCAAATACATCGCGAAGAAATACAACTGCTCTCTCCTCAACTTCTTTGATTTTCTGCGGATCAGTAAGGATCTCTACCGGTCTGCCCTGCTTCGGTGCTCTTTCACGTGTTTCTTTTGGCTGACGCTCTTTCGGAGCTCTTGGCTGTTTCTCACGTGCAGGTTTGGCTTTGCCCTGGAAATCCCTTACCGGTTTTTCCTTTGGTGCTGCCGCCTTTGCAGGTGCTTCCGCAACTGTTTTCTCCACCTGTACAGTTTCTGTCTTCACCGGTTTCTTCTCTTTTACAGGAGCAGCTTTCGGTACAGACTCTTTCTTTACATTCGGAGTAAACGTCTTGTCTAGTTTCTTCTCATCTTTAATAGCGTCCAGTTTCACTGACTCTACCAAATCATTGATTTCCTGCATATCAGAAACTGGCTCGATTCTGCGAACTTTGATCACGGCAGGTTTACTGCCGATTCCGAAGAATCCGGAGCTGCCTTCACTGATAACCTGAATATCAAGCTGGTCACTGGAAGTTCCAAGCTCAAGACACGCTTTTGTGATAGCTTCATTCTTTGTTTTTGCTGAAAACTGAATGTAATCCTCCATTACGAACCCCTCCGTTCCTGATTATTTCTTCTTATTTCTCTCGTCAAAGTCTCTTACGAGATTAGCTTTGGCTGTGATGCTTCCTGCTTTTGCATTTCTTGACTTCGCATAAGCTTCATCAACCTTGCGTGCTCTGTCTGAAGCACCATTGTTTCCGCTGTTACCCTTATCAATTACAGGTTTATTGATATTCTTGGCGGACTGATGAGCCTGATTGGTGATCTTCTGAGGCGGAAGTCCTTCCTTCGCACGCTTCGCTTCGATCTTTTTCATATTCTCATTAACCAGATCATCAATGTTCATCTTATCAAGATGACGGTTGATTGCAAACTGCTGAGCACTTCGTACAACAGCACTGGCGATCCAGTAGATACCAAGACCAACCGGGAATGTGAAGCAGAAGAATGCAGACATCAGCGGCATAACCATGTTCATGGTCTTCATGGAGCTTGCCATTGCACTGGCCTGATCATTTCCGTCTGTCGGCTGTGTTGCTGCCTGTGGCATAAGCTTCAGGTTCAGCATCTGAGTTGCCCATGCAAGAACCGGGATCAGAAGTGCTATGATCGCAAGTAACAGAGAACCATGATTTTTGAGGAACTCCATGATATAGTACAGCGGCTGGTCTGCGATATTCAGTCCACAGAATCCCTGCATCTTGGAAATCTCATGAGAAGTACTTGTGATCATATCAGAAAAGCCTGAAAACTGATCCATCTTGGCCAGCTCTTTCCACTGTTCAGGAGAAAGTGCATACAGAAAATCAACAATAGAGTTACTTGTAGCATTTCCGGCACTGTCCATAACGAGACGTACTCGTGTCATGGAATTATCTGTAATAAACTGCTGCAGGATATCCGTGTATCCGTTTACAGCTACCAGCTTGTCAACTACACCAGTAAAAATGCTCTTTACACTTCCAACGTAAGCAGGAATTCGGTAGATAACCTGATACAGTGCAAACAGAATAGGCATCTGAATGGCTAACTGTACACAGCTACCGGTGGGAGAAACACCATATTTCTGATAAACAGCCTGGGTTTCTTCGTTCATTTTCATCATGGAGTCCTGATCTTTTTTACCCTGATATTTCTTCTGGACCTTCTGGATCTCAGGCTGCATGATCGCACTTAACTTGGAAAATTTCTGCTGCTTGATCTGCAGCGGTGTCATAAAGGCAAAGATAAGAATACTGAAGATAATGATACAAAGACCAATGTTCTGGATTCCGAACAGGCCGTCAAGCATCTTATATATGCCATCCATGATCCATCCCATCACAGACGCGATCTGTCCGATAATAGGAGTTCCGGTTTTTGTTGCTAAAAACAGTTCCAAATTCATTTCCTCCTAGACTTCTTATTCAATTGTAAAAGTCCAATGGTAACTATTCAGCCCTGGGAAAAAGAGGCCGAACAGTTACAAAATAATTCATGGCACAGGATCATAGCCTCCATGTGAAAAAGGATTGCATCGCAATATCCTCCATACCGCAAGAAAACTGCCCCTGAATGCGCCATATTTTTCGATTGCTTCCAAACCATATTGAGAACATGTGGGAATATAAGGACATTTCGTTCTCTTCATCGGCGATATATATTTTTGATAGAGCCTTATCATCTTAATCAGAAATTTCTTTATCATGTTCATTCCCTGTTATATGATGCTTTCTCGCAAGATGCAGAAAAGCACTCTCGATCTCGTGAAAGCTCTTACCTTTGGCAGAAGCTCTCGCAACCACTACAATATCAAGGTTACTGTCAAAATCTGTTTCGTTGAGACGATAACTTTCTCTGATCAGTCTGGTGAGTCTGTGGCGAACCACACTATTCCCTACTTTTTTACTTACAGATATTCCCAAACGATTCTTCTTGTGCTGATTCTTCAGCACGTACATCACCAGAAGCCGATTTGCGTATGATGTTCCGTTCTGATATACAATTTTAAAATCTTTATTCTTCTTTAAGGACTCTGATCTGATCAAACGAATCCTCCTTAATTAAATTCCGTCTGCACGGATATTTCTCCGGATAGAAGAAAAGACCACATAAATGCGGTCTTGCAGCTTATGCTGATAACTGTTTTCTTCCTTTTAATCTTCTTGCAGCTAATACTTTACGTCCGCCCTTTGTGCTCATGCGAGCTCTGAAGCCGTGAACTTTAGCTCTGGATCTCTTTTTTGGCTGAAATGTCATCTTCATAGGTAAAGCACCTCCTTTATCTATTCTTAATTAATTGTTATGAAATAACTTATCATTCAGAACATCGTTTCAATTATATAAATAAACCTCCTTTTCGTCAAGTAAAAATTGCAAAAAACCCAATAAAATCAAGGGTTTGAAAAATACCGCCTGCCGTACATTTTTAATTTTCGCCACTTATGTGGATTATGCTTATGGTTTACGTAATATTATCCACATTTTGTGGATAACTTGTGGATAACTAGTGGATTACCAGCAAAACTATCCACTTTTTCAGGCTGTTTTTTTACCTTATCTTCAAAAAATCCTTTTATTTGCGGTATTTTGACAGTGGATATTTTTATACACATAAATTCTTCCTATTTTCCACATAGCGTCAACTTATGGAAACCAATTTACCAGTTATACACTATTTTCCACCCTCATCCACCGTAATTTCCCCAAAATTATCCACATAGTTTTCCCCAAAATCTCAACGTTTTCCATTGCGAAAACCCCATTTTCATTGTAATATATAAAAGGATATCTGTCTCCAGCCGCAGGCTGGGGTTATTATAAAACTCATGGGAGGAAAAAATGAACACTGTTATTGAAAAATGGGAGGAGATCCTACAAACTGTCAAATCTGAATATGAGGTGAATGATGTCCCTTTTAACACCTGGCTTAAACCACTGAAAGTTTATGAGGTTGACGGAAAGCTGATAACAGTGGTTGTTCCCTCTGAGCAGGCTGCGATTGGGGTTAATTATATCAGTAAACGTTATAAAATACCGCTTCAGGTTACAATCTGTGTGCTGACAGGCATGGAAGAATGCGAGGTTCGCTTCGTCCTGGAAAAAGATCTCCCCAAAAAAACAGAAAAAAATACTTCCTATGATAAACAGGTTCACGATACACGTTACGAAGAAGCTCATTTAAATCCAAAATACACCTTCGACACCTTCGTTGTAGGAAGCAATAACAAATTTGCCCAGGCTGCTGCCCTGGCAGTTGCCGAATCTCCGGGAGATACCTATAATCCACTGTTTATTTATGGCGGAGCCGGCCTCGGAAAAACGCATCTTATGCATTCCATTGCTCATTTTATACTGGAACACGACGAAAACAGCCGGGTTCTCTATGTAACCAGTGAGGAATTTACCAACGAACTGATCGAAACAATTCGAAACGGAAACAACACTGCAATGAGTAAATTCCGTGAAAAATACAGGAATATTGATGTTCTTCTCGTTGACGATATTCAGTTTATTATAGGAAAGGAATCTACACAGGAAGAATTTTTCCATACATTTAACAGTCTCCACAGTGCCAAGAAGCAGATCATCATATCTTCAGATAAACCACCGAAAGACATGGAAATCTTGGAAGAAAGATTCCGTTCAAGATTCGAATGGGGACTGATCGCAGATATTACACTGCCAGATTATGAAACAAGAATGGCGATCCTTCACAAGAATGAGGAGATGAATGGTTACAGCATCAGCGAAGATGTTATCAAATACATTGCAACTAATATCAAATCCAATATTCGAGAGCTGGAGGGTGCCTTTAATAAGGTTATGGCAGGAGCCAAACTTGAGAAAAAAGAAGTTACTCTGGAGCTTGCCAAACAGGCACTGAAGGATATTATTTCTCCAGATGAAAAAAAAGTGATCACACCAGAATATATCATCTCCGTTGTTTCCGAACATTACGGAGTTACTCCTGCTGACTTAAGTGGAAATAAACGAAACTCAAAAATCGTTATGCCGCGCCAGGTTGCCATGTATCTCTGCCGTGAAATTATCTCCACTCCTTTGAAAAATATCGGAAAAGCACTTGGAAACCGTGACCACACAACGGTTATGCACGGTATTGAAAAGATTGAAAATGAATTGCAGAACGATGATAACTTAAAAAATACCATTGATATATTGAAAAAGAAGATTAATCCACAAGGTTAGGAAAGTTTTCCACATTGCTGGTGTATAACGTGTTGATTGTATGTGGAAGAATGTGTACAACTTTTTTGCAAAAAATCGGCGGTAATTTTATCCCCGGTTTATTCACATCCGAAACTACCACTTATACACAAAGTTATCCCACCCGAAAAACCTTGTAACTAACAGCCCTGCGGGAGTTTTTCACAAAATCTGGCCCCCTACGGCGGTTACGACGAATTTTTTCTATAAATATATTTATAAAAACCACAATTTATCCAAAAAAGGAGTTATACACATTATGAAAATTATCTGCTCCAAATCTAGTCTGTTAAAAAGTGTAAGTATTTCACTTAAAGCAGTTCCATCAAAAACAACCATGCCAATACTTGAATGTATTCTTATGGATGCAACAACCAACCAGATCAAATTTACCACCAATGACATGGAACTGGGAATTGAAACAATAGTTGATGGTATTATTGAAGAAAAAGGAAAAGTTGCTCTTGATGCAAAGATTTTTTATGAAATTATCAGGCGACTTCCAGATAATGACATTACTATCAAAACAGACGACAAATATGCAGCAACTATCACTTGTGAAAAAGCAAAATTCAACATTCCTGGCAAATCAGGAGAAGATTTTGCTTATTTACCTATGATCGAAAAAGATGAACCACTTACAATTTCCCAGTATACTTTGAAAGAAATGATCAGACAGACCATTTTTTCTATTGCTGTAAATGAGAACAATAAACTGATGACAGGTGAACTTTTTGAGATCAGGGATAACTGTCTGAAAGTAGTTTCTCTGGATGGCCATCGTATTGCGATTCGAAAAATGCCGCTTAAGAGAGAATATTCTGACCGTAAGGTGGTAGTTCCGGGAAAAACTTTAAGTGAAGTGAGTAAGATTCTGTCCGGAGAAGTGGATGACCAGGTAAGTATTTACTTTACAAAAAACCACATTCTGTTCGAATTTGACCAGACTATGGTAGTTTCCAGACTGATTGAAGGGGAATATTTCAGAATTGACCAGATGCTTTCAAGCGATTATGAGACAAAACTGAAAATTAACAAAAAAGAGTTCCTGGATTGTATCGACCGTGCGACACTTCTTGTCCGGGAAGTTGATAAAAAACCAATCATTATCAATATCACAGATGATAATATGGAGCTGCGCATTGATTCTGCAATGGGTTCCATGAATGAAGAGATCGATATTGAGAAAGAGGGTAAAGACATTATGATCGGCTTTAACCCAAAATTCCTGATCGATGCACTTCGTGTTATTGATGATGAAACTGTTACCATTTATCTTGTAAACCCTAAAGCTCCTTGCTTTATCCGTGATGATGAAGAGAATTATACTTATCTGATCCTTCCGGTAAACATCAACCAGAATCAGGGGAGATAGTATTTGCAAAATACAATGCACAAACGAAACAACAGATGGAGTGCATATGGGTAAAAACTGCGTGGCCGGCAGTGGATGTCCGCGAGTCACGCACATATAAAAAGCTTTGCTAAGAGTATGTAACTGGAAATATAGCTGGCAGGTGGTATTTTAAAACTACCACCTTTTTGAGAGAATCCGAAAGAGGTAGTTAAAAACTCCCCCATGTGGACAAAATAAAGATTTTTTTGCCGGCGGTAATTCATAGCAGGACAGATCCTGAATGTCTGTCTGTTATTTTGAGAGGAAAAAAAAATTGGAAATCAGAATTAAAGATGAATTTATCAAACTTGGCCAGGCACTGAAGCTGGCAGGCGTTGTGGAAGATGGTGTTGAGGCGAAATATGCGATCAACGACGGCCTTGTTCTGGTGAACGGTGAGGTTGAAAACCGCCGTGGCCGCAAGATCCATCCGGGAGATACTATTTCCTACGATGGAAAAGATATTTATGTGATCGGGTGAAGGAATGTACATTGAATCCATCAGATTGAATAATTTCAGGAATTATGAGTCGCTGGAGATGAATTTTAATCAGGGAACCAATATTCTCTACGGCGACAATGCCCAGGGAAAAACCAACATTCTGGAAGCTGTTTATCTGGCCGGGACAAGTAAATCCCACAAGGGAAGTAAGGATCGGGAGATGATCCGTTTTGAGAATGAGGAATCCCACATCCGAATGATGGTAAAAAAGGGTGATTTTTCATACAAAATAGACATGCACCTCCGGAAAAATAAAGCAAAAGGAGTTGCCATTAACGGGGTGCCGATCCGCAAGGCAAGGGAGCTTATGGGCGTGGTAAATCTTGTGTTTTTTTCTCCGGAGGATCTTAATATTATCAAGAATGGACCAGGAGAGAGAAGACGTTTTCTGGATTCGGAGCTTTGTCAGCTGGATGGTGTTTATATCACAGAGCTGGCCGGCTACAATCACATTGTGAACCAGAGAAACCGTCTTCTCAAAGACTGTTATGCGAACCCCGGACTGAAGGATACGCTGGATATATGGGATGCACAGATGGTCGGCTATGGCAAAAAGATCATTGATAAACGAGAGGAATTTGTTGAGGAACTGAATGAGATCGCAAAAGGTCTCCATAAGGGTCTGACAGGCGGCCTGGAGGATCTGGAGATCCTGTATGAGCCAAATGTGACTGCCGGGGAGTTTGAGCAGAAGCTGGTTTTGAACAGAGACAGGGATCTTCGGATGAAGCTGACTTCGGTGGGACCTCACAGAGATGATTTCTGTGTGAAAGTAAATGGAATTGATATCAGAAAGTATGGTTCACAGGGGCAGCAGAGAACAGCAGCACTTTCCCTGAAGCTTTCAGAAATCTATCTGGTCAAAAAAAAGATCAAAGATACCCCCGTGCTTCTTCTTGATGATGTGCTTTCGGAACTGGACAGCAACAGGCAGACTTATCTGCTGAAAAGTATACATGATATACAGACACTTATTACCTGTACAGGCCTGGATGATTTTATCAGTCATCAGTTTGAAATCAATAAGGTTTTTCAGGTGGTAAAAGGGCACGTTTATATGCCTAAAGGGTTTTGACAAGGCCGTAGGCATATGTTAAACTGATTCTGATTATGGAAAGTTGGTGAATATTTTGGATAAAGAGGAGTTTCGCGTCAAACTGGGAGAGATCAATAAACTGGTTGAAGGCCAGGATTATAAAGGTGCAATGCAGATCGTTGACAGCATTGACTGGCGTCGTGTAAAAAATGTCCGTACCCTTTGTGTTGTGGGCGAAATATACGCAGCCAATAAGCGTTACGAAGAGAGCAAGGAAATCTTTCTTCTTGCATATCACAGAGCACCGATCGGCAAGAACATACTTTACCGTCTGATCGAAGTTTCCCTGAAGATGGGACAGATCAGTGAAGCTACAGAATTCTTTGACGAATACAGAGAAGTTGCTGGTAATGATAACAGTCAGTATATATTAAAATATAAGATTGCCAGGGAGAAGAACGCATCTTTAAATGAGCAGATCCGTATTCTTGAGGAATATAAAGAGAAGGAATTTACAGAACGCTGGTCTTATGAGCTGGCAAAACTGTATTATAAGGCAGGAGACAAGCAGAAGTGCCTGGATCTCTGTAATGAGATGGTTCTCTGGTTCAATGATGGAAATTACGTAATGAAAGCTCTTGATCTGAAACAGAGAATGGGCGTTCTTACAGGAGAAGAGAAAGAAAAATATGAAGAGCAGTTTATTCCGAAGCTGATCCCGCCGGAAAAAGCGCAGGAGATCAAAGAAAGCAGGGAAAATGCTGTTGATACAGAGTATGAAGAAAATCGCCTTGTTACAGACACGATTCCGGTTGATGATGAAAGAGATCTGAACAGTGCAGAGACTATTCAGGAAAAAATCTCAAAAGGTTTCCGGGATATCTTTGGTGGTCATAAGAAGGAAGAAGAGGATGAAGACAGCGAAGAGGAACTTCAGAAGAAGGTTGCCGATGCGGAAGCTGCTGCATTAGAAGAATCTGAGGAAGAGTCAGATAAAGAGCCTGTTGTCACAGAGGAAGCTTTGAATGAAACTGAAACAGAAGCTGCTGAAGCGGAGGAAGAAATTCAGGAATCAGAAGAGCCTGAGAAAATGCCGGAAACCGGTGTTGATAATCTGACATCCGGAACTGTTGAGTTAATGAAAGAATCTGAAGTTCAGAACGAGCAGGACGAAGAGGAAGAAGTTTATGAGGAGGCTGAAGAAGCCGAGACTGAGAAAGTTACAGAGAAAGAACTTTCCCGGAGTGTTGCTGAGATCATGAATGAATCTGATGAAGAAGAGAAAGATTCAGGAGTTCCGCTTAACGAGGAGGGTAAACCTGATTTTTCTGCAACGATCCGTATGCCGGAGCTTAAGATCCCGAAATCAATGATTAATGTAGATCCGGACAATGCAAGCAGTTCGGCTGATCTTCCGGATTCTTCCGGAATTTTTGGAAGCATTGATGAAATTGCAGCATCTGTAGGCGAAAAATCGGATTCTGATAAAAAAGAGTTTAATCTTGAGGATACGATCCTTGCGGCTGCAACAGAGCAGGGAATTAAGATTCCGGAGGAAAACAAGGTAGCACATACAGCAGATAATGCAGAAGAAGATGATGATCTTGATCTTGCAGGAGATGAGTTTGTTCCGGATGAGCCGGATGCAGCAGATATTGAAGATATTATGGCAGAGATCTCAGCGCAGAAGGAATCTGATGCAGAAGATGCAGATTGGCAGAGCGTTCCGGATAGTGTATATGATGAAGATGAAGAGCCTGTTACAGAAGAGGATCTTCAGGCTGCAGAAGCAGAATTTCTGAATGGTCCTTCTGGAGTACAGAAACATTCAGCAGAAGAGAATGCAGATGAGTCTGTAACTGTAGCAGAGGATGAAGTACCTCTGGAAGAGGAAGAAGAATATAGTGGCGATGACTTCACTTCAGGAGAAGATCAGGAAGATGATGACTTCGTTTCGGATATGGTATATGATGAAGATATGGATGATGATGAAGAGCTCAGCGAGGAAGAACAGATTGAGAAATTCATCGAGACTATCCAGCCGGAGAAAGATCCAAACAAGATCATTTCAAGAAAGAGACTGCTCACAGATGAAGAGAAACAGCTTTTCACCTATTTTGTAGCTGTTCCTGGAATGAAAGAGCAATTGCTTGATGTACTTTGCGATGTACAGAAAGGGGCAGCAGACAGGACTTCACGGACAGGTAATGTGATCGTTATGGGCGGCAGAGAAACAGGAAAGACAAGACTGATCTCCAGCCTGATCCCGGCAATCTGTAAAGAACTGAATATCGAGGCATCCAAGGTTGCTTATATATTCGCAGAAGATCTTAACGGCAAAGATATTGAAGAAATTGCTGCCAAGCTTGCAGGAGGTTTCCTTGTTATTGAGAATGCAAACCAGCTTTCCCAGGAAACAGCGGCTGAGCTTGAAGAAGTGATGAATGGCAATACAAAGGGAATGATTGTAATTCTTGAAGATGAGAAGATTGGTATGCGTAAACTGATCGCAAGATATCCGAAGCTTGCGAAGAAGTTCACATCAATGATCAACATTCCTGTATTTACAAATGATGAGCTTGTCAATTTTGCAAAGGTCTATACAATGGAGAATGGATTCCGCATTGATCAGATGGGAATGCTTGCGTTGTACAATCTGATCGGGATCAACCAGAAGGAAGACCAGCCGATGTGTATCGGAACTGTGAAGAAAATGCTTGATGATGCAATGACAAGAGCACAGAGCGGATTATTTAAACGCTCCAAGAAGCGTGTAGACCGTGATGGTTACACAGTACTTCTTGAAAAGGATTTCAGCTGATAATAATAAACAGAAAAGCAGAGGTAAAAAAATATGGCCAGACCTTATCTGGGCAACCCGAAATATACCATTGAAGTCCTTCAAAAGTATCATTTTGTTTTCCAGAAAAGGTTTGGTCAGAATTTTCTGATCGATGAACATGTTCTGGAGAAGATCATAGATTCTTCTGGAATCACGAAGGATGATTTTATACTGGAGATTGGTCCTGGAATCGGAACTATGACCCAGTATCTTGCAGAAGCGGCACGAGAGGTTGCTGCTGTGGAGATCGACAGTTCACTGATCCCGATCCTTAAAGATACTCTAAAGGAATGGGATAATGTAACTGTGATCAATAATGATATTCTTAAGACTGATATTAAAAAGATCGCAGACGAGAAGAACGGCGGAAAACCGGTAAAAGTAGTAGCGAACCTGCCGTATTACATTACAACACCGATCATTATGGGACTTTTTGAGAAGAATGTTCCGGTGGATTCTATTACTGTTATGGTACAGAAAGAGGTTGCGGATCGTATGCAGGTCGGACCTGGCACAAAGGATTACGGAGCACTTTCTCTGGCTGTGCAGTATTATGCGAAGCCGGAGATTGTGGCTAATGTGCCGCCGAACTGTTTTATGCCACGCCCGAAGGTCGGAAGTGCAGTTATCAAACTGACACGTTATGAGAAGCCGCCGGTGGATGTACAGGATGAACGTCTCATGTTCAGACTGATTCGTGCGTCTTTTAACCAGAGAAGAAAAACACTTGTGAATGGAATTAAGAATTCCGGAGATTTTTCTCTGAGTAAGGAAGAAATCGAGAATGTATTTGAAAAGTGTGGACTTCCACTGAATATCAGAGGAGAGGCACTGACACTGGAACAGTTTGCAATGCTTGCCAACTGCATTTACGAAATGAAAAAATAAACAAAGATACAAAAAGAACCCAGGCAGCTGTTCCGGGTTCTTTTTGCGTTTCCGGACAGATGTTGGAGAGGAATCCATCCGGACATATATAACTTGTTATAGAAAGGAGGTTGTGCCTGAGGTATCAGACACAAATAAGTAATGAAAAATTTACAATATTTATTGTAAAAAAGAGATGTTAGGAAAGTTTGTTGAAAATATGAAAATATTGTGAATATATTTACTTATATATACATAAAGTCTGACCTTGAAATTTTGAAAAAAGGTCAATCAAGCTTTACAAGGGGCAGGGCAGGTGTGTTATACTGTGGAGCGTCAAAAGGAAATGAATTTATTGAAACAGAAAACAGTTATAGTTGATGTATACAGGCGGATGCCTATATGGAGGATGAATATTATGAAAAAAATGAACAGAATCACAGCACTGGTTGTTGCTGGTATTATTTCCTGTACTTCACCAATGATGGTTATGGCATCTGATTCCGGTTCAATTATGAGCCAGGTGGAAGAGGTTCTTAAAGATAACGAAGTTGAATCTCTTGCAGCTGATCCGGATAAAGTAAGTGATATTATTGTTTATGTGAAAGGACTTTTTGATTCCAATCAGATTACAGACGATGAGATATCACAGGGAATCGATGAGGCAGCAGATCATTATGGTGTATCACTTTCTGATGATGATAAGAATTCGCTGGTAAATATCATCAGCAAGTTCCGCGGAATTGATGTCAGTAATGACCAGATCAAAAAATATGTAAATGATACATACAGTACCCTGAAAGATATGGGCGTTACAAAATCAGATGTGAAGAATATTTTTCAGAAAGCAATTCAGTTTATTAAAGGAATGCTTTCCCGTCAGTAAGAGGCAGGTGTTTTAAATGTCACTTTTATTAGGCGCATTATTGTTGGCTTTATATAAAATGTACAATATTGAAAAAGCAGAATAAAATTATAAATGTGGCGTTTTTATAAAAAAAGAGGATGCAAGAGGAAAAAATTGTGCAAATACGCTAAAAGTTCACGAGCTGTTCATAATATGTTCATATTTGTTTGGTACTATAATAACAGTTCGAAAGAACATTACAAAAGACGCTGTAATGGTGTGTATCTGTATCATTACACATACAATTTTTTTCATAATAATCGCCCCGGTAAGCCACTACCGGGGCACTCCTCGTTTTATGGAAAAAATTCTATAAATGTTTAAAAAAAGGGCTTCTGCTGCAATGCAGGAGCTTTTTTGGGTTATGATGTACTAAAAAAACATGGCGCGGGCTGATTGCTCATGCTATAATAACTAAGATAAGGATAAAATCGGAAGTGGCATAAAGTGCTGGCTTGCAGTAAATGATAAATAGATAAAAGTGAACAGGAGGTCAGGAAATGGCGGAGTCTATGAAGGATTTTGAGCAGGAGCTTGAGGCTTCTTTTAAGAAAATTGATGAAGGTGATATTATCACCGGTACAGTTGTAAGTGTTGATGAGACAGGTGTTGTTCTTGATCTCAAATATTATACAGAGGGATTCATCCCGGCAGAGGAATTTTCCAGGGAGCCGGGCTTTAATATGAAAGAAGCAGTACAGCCGGGCGAGGAGATTCAGGCAACTGTTCTCCGTAAGGATGATGGACAGGGCAATATCCTGCTTTCAAGAGCGGAGGCAGCAGAGGTTCTGGCATGGGATAAACTTGCTGAACTTCAGAAATCAGGAGAAGCACTGGATGTTGTTGTAAAAGGTATCGTAAACGGTGGAGCTATTGCATACGTGGAAGGCATTCGTGGTTTTATTCCGGCCTCCAAGCTGGCTCTGAGCTACGTTGAGGATACGGAAGAGTATCTGAATAAACCGCTTATTGTACAGGTTATTGATGTTGATAAAGCGAAGAAGAGACTTGTGCTTTCTGCAAAAGAACTTCTTCGTGAGAAGGCAGACGAGGACCGCAGAAACAAGATATCCAATATTGAGGTTGGCTTTGTAACAGAAGGAACTGTTGAAAGCCTGCAGCCATATGGAGCTTTTGTTGATCTTGGAAACGGGATTTCTGGTCTGGTGCATATTTCACAGATTTGCGAAAAAAGGATTAAGAAGCCTTCAGAGGCAGTAAACGTAGGCGATAAAGTTAAGGTTAAAGTTATTGCTATCAAGGACGGTAAACTGAGCTTAAGCATTAAAGAGGCATCTGATCTGATGGCGAAGGAAGTTGAGGAGGAGATTTTTGAGCTTCCTGAGTCCGATGAAGAGGCAACAACATCCCTTGGTTCACTTTTTGCAAATATCAAGCTGGACTGAGAAATGTCCACACTACATAGCAACGACACTTGGATGAAAAAGGATGGATGTGAATGAAAAATCAGGAGAGAATATTTGTAATCGGACATAAGAATCCGGATACGGATTCCATCTGTTCGGCTATTGCCTATGCTGACATTAAAAACAGAACCACACAGAACAAGAAATATATCCCGAAGAGAGCCGGCCAGATCAATGAGGAGACAAGATATGTGCTGAACCGTTTTGGCGTACAGCCTCCGGCTTATCTTGGAAATATCGGAACCCAGGTTAAAGATATGGATATCCGTATCAGCCCACCGGCAGACAAGAGCATGTCTCTGAAGAATGCCTGGGATATGATGCAGGAGAACAGTATCGTATCTCTTCCGATCCGAGATAAAGATGGCTGCCTGGAAGGCCTTGTGACCATTGGAGATATTGCCAAGACCTATATGGATACAACGGACAGCTACCTCCTTTCAAATGCGAGGACACAGTATCAGAGGATTGCTGAGACTGTAGGAGGTGAGGTTGTAGAGGGAAACAGCCACGGATATTTTGTTAAGGGAAAAGTTCTCGTTGGAACAGCCAATCCGAAGATGATGGAGGGCTATATTGAAGAGAATGATATGATCATCATGGGAGACCGTGAGGAAGATCATCTTCAGGCTATCAGCCAGAATGTAAGCTGCATTATTGTAGGACTGAATATTGTAGTTTCCGAGAAAGTAGTGAAGCTTGCCCATGAGAAAAGTATCGTGATCATCCGCTCACCGTATGATACGTTCAATATTGCGCGACTGATCAATCAGAGTATTCCGGTAAATTATGTTATGAAACGTGATAACATGGTTACATTTAACACTGAGGATTTCACTGATGATATTCAGGAAGTTATGATAAAAAACCGTCACAGGGCCTTCCCTGTCATCAATCCTCATGGCAAATGTATCGGAACCATTTCCAGACGTAATTTTCTGGATATGCATAAGAAAAAAGTTGTGCTTGTTGATCATAATGAGGTGGATCAGGCTGTTGATAATATTGAGAAGGCTGAAATTCTTGAGATCATCGATCACCATAAGCTTGGAACTCTGCAGACTATGACACCTGTTGCTTTCCGTAATGAGCCGGTTGGATGTACAGGAACGATCCTTTATGAGATTTATGGGGAGCAGAGACTGGAGATCCCGGAAAAGATCGCCGGACTTCTCTGTGCCGCGATCATTTCTGATACGCTGATGTTCCGTTCACCGACCTGCACGCAGAAGGATAAGATAGCTGCCAGTGCGCTTGCCCTGATAGCAGGAATCAATATTGAGAAATTTGCAAGAGAAATGTTCTCAGCAGGAAGTAATCTGAAAGATAAGTCTCCTGAGGAGATCTTTTATCAGGATTATAAGAAATTTATCGGTGAAGGCAATGTTTCCTTTGGCGTGGGACAGATCAGTTCCATGGACAGTGAGGAGCTGAAGGAGATCAAGGAGAAACTGATGCCGTTTATGGTAAGTGAATGCGGACGCCATGATATCACAAGAGTTTACTTTATGCTGACTAATATCCTGGAAGAATCCACAGAGCTTCTTTTCTATGGAGAGGGAAGCCAGCAGATGGCTGAGATCGCTTTTGAACGGAAACCGGAAGGAGATGCTTTTTGCCTGAAAGGCGTGGTATCCAGAAAGAAACAGCTGATCCCGGCTATGATGGAGGCTGCTCAGCTTATGAACAGTGATTACGCATAAGGAGGCCGGAGAAATGGCGAAACAGATCTGGAAGCCGGGAAATATGATCTATCCGCTGCCTGCTGTAATGGTGAGTGTTACAGATGGTGAAGGCAATGATAATATTATTACAGTTGCATGGACAGGAACTGTGTGTACGAATCCGGCCATGGCTTATATTTCAGTCCGACCATCCCGCTATTCATACGATATGATAAGAAAAACGGGAGAATTTGTCATTAATCTGACAACAGAAAAGCTGGCTTTTGCAACGGATTTCTGCGGAGTGCGTTCAGGACGCGACGTTGACAAATTCCAGAAAATGAATCTCACAAAAGAGAAAGCACAGTATGTTTCTGCACCGATGATCGGGGAGTCACCGGTTTCCATTGAGTGCAGAGTACATGAGGTTAAAGAACTGGGATCCCATGATATGTTTCTGGCGGATGTGCTTGCGGTTCATGCTGATGAAGCATACATGGATAAAAATAATAAATTTCATCTCAACGATGCAGGACTTCTTGTTTATTCTCATGGAGAGTATCTGGCAGGTGACCGGAAAGTAGGAACTTTCGGCTACAGTGTGAAGAAGAAAACAAGTAAACGGAAAAAATGATACTAAAGTGATGATCGCGGAGATCTGAATGCGGTTATGCTAAAATGAAAGGACACAGTATGAATAATATTACACTGATAGGAATGCCTGGTGCTGGAAAAAGCAGCATCGGCGTTGTGCTTGCCAAGGTATTGGGATACCAGTTTATTGATTCTGATCTGATCATCCAGAGGGAAGAGAAGAGAACATTAAGCGAGATCATTGAACAGGATGGACCGGAGGGATTCAAGGCGGTTGAGAACCGTGTGAATGCGTCCATTCAGGTTGAGAATACAGTAATTGCCACAGGCGGAAGTGTGGTGTACTGTGACGAGGCAATGCAGCATCTGAAATCAGAAGGTGTTGTTGTTTATCTCAAGATCTCACTGAAACTTCTGGCAAAACGTCTTGGAGATCTTAAAGGACGTGGAGTTCTTCTGAAAGAAGGCCAGACGCTTGAAAGTCTGTATGAAGAACGGGTATCATTATACGAAAAGTATGCGGATATCATCGTTGACGAAGAAGATAAAGATCTGGAAGGAAGCCTTAAGCTGGTTCTTCAGGCACTGAAACGGGGAGAGAAGTAGTTTACAAATGTGAAATATGTGTTATAATATACAACTGACCTAAAAAACGGGTTTCGGGAACAGATGTTTCCATTTATACTAAGTGATGAAAATAACTATAAGTTGCGGAAAAAAATCAGTGTTGATCACAGAGTGAACAGCAGTAATTTTCTGCTCATAGAGGAGTAAATAATAGAGGTGTGTTATGGAACAGTATGTGATTAAAGGCGGTAATCCTCTTGTTGGAGAAGTGGATATTGCGGGCGCGAAGAATGCTGCTCTTGCAATATTATCAGCAGCCATTATGACTGATGAAACTATATTAATTGAGAATCTGCCGGATGTAAGAGATATCAATGTTCTCCTTGAGGCAATCTCTGAGATCGGTGCCCAGGTTGAACGTGTAGATAAATCTACTGTAAAGATCAACGGTTCTACCATCGGCAATCTCAGTGTAGATTATGAATTTATCAAGAAGATCAGAGCATCTTATTATCTTCTGGGCGCATTGCTCGGAAAATATAAACATGCAGAAGTTCCGCTTCCGGGCGGATGTAATATCGGCAGTAGACCGATCGACCAGCATCTGAAAGGATTCCGCGCTCTTGGCGCTGATGTGGATATCTGTCATGGTGCTATCGTTGCCAGAGCTGAGAATCTTCACGGAAGCCATATTTTCCTTGATGTGGTTTCTGTTGGTGCGACTATCAATATCATGATGGCGGCTTCCATGGCAGCAGGCCGTACAATTATCGAGAATGCTGCGAGAGAGCCGCATGTTGTTGATGTTGCCAATTTCCTGAACAGTATGGGAGCTAATATCAAGGGAGCAGGTACTGATGTGATCCGTATCCGTGGTGTTGAGACTCTTCATCGTACAGAGTATTCTATTATTCCGGATCAGATCGAGGCTGGAACTTTTATGTTTGCAGCAGCAGCAACAGGTGGTGATATTACAGTTCGTAATGTCATTCCGAAGCATCTTGAGGCTACAACAGCGAAGCTTGAGGAAATCGGATGCGAGGTTGAGGAGTTTGATGATGCAGTTCGCGTGCGTGCACCGCATACACTTCACCGCACTCATGTAAAGACTTTGCCATATCCAGGATATCCTACAGATATGCAGCCACAGATCGCAGTTACTCTTGCACTTGCTGAGGGTACAAGTATTGTTACAGAGAGTATTTTTGAGAACCGTTTCAAATATGCAGATGAGCTTTCACGTATGGGTGCGAACATTAAGGTGGAGGGCAACTCTGCTATCATTGATGGGGTGAAGAAGCTTACTGGTGCGCGTGTAAGTGCTCCGGATCTTCGCGCTGGTGCTGCACTTGTTATTGCAGGCCTGGCTGCTGAGGGTATAACGATTGTTGATGATATTGTTTATATTCAGCGTGGATATGAGAATTTCGAGGATAAACTGAGAAGTCTTGGGGCTGAGATCGAGAGAGTTTCCAGTGAGAAGGAAATTCAGAAATTCCGTCTTCGTGTTGGATGATTGAACTGAATATGTGAATATTGAGAAGAGAGCTTTTGGACCTGTGGTCTGAGAGCTCTTTTGTTTGATTGTTTCCTGGCAAGATTTAACAAAGAGTTTTCATTTTTGGACAATTTCAGTTATACTTAAAATAAGAGTTATAGTTGATGAATGTAGCTGGGGTCTGCGTCAGGCAATCGGACATCAGGGAGCTTTTCAGGTCTGGACAGACAGAAAAGGAGATAAACAGAGATGAATAAATATATTGTAATGCCACTTTTAAATTCTTCTTTTGAACCGGGCAAAGCCCGGGAAATCGTAGCTGGTTTTGAAGATATGGATGTCCGGAATATTGCCCAGGCGGAGCTTTTTTATTTCATGGGAGAAGCTGAGGCCAGCAGTGAGATTGCGGAACGTTATCTGACAAGTGAGATCATGGAGCTGCGCCTTTCTGCGAGTATGATTTATGGATATTCAAATATGACGTTGGGAAATTTGGTGGCTGTACAGCGTGGTCTGGAAGAAATCCAGGAGTGCATGAAGCTTGCCATGAGAAAAAAGGTTTCCGAGGAAACACTGGCTGTATGTGTTTTGGCGAGATATGCAGGAGCAGTTCTTCTTCATCTTCCAACGGATGGAATTCCTTCACTGTGGAAATACAGCAGTAAGCTGCCGGAAGGGGTGCGACTTTTTGCTGTGTATGTAATGGCACACCATTCATATCTGAATGGAGAGTATTGGAGTGCATATGGGATGTGCCAGGCAGCACTGGCTATGACCCGGGAAGTGTATCCTGTAAGTATGATCTATATTCAGTGTATGCTGGCAATGTGCAGTATCAACAGAAAATGTATCGAGGATGCATGGGAAGAGTTGATGAAAGGATGGAATCTGGCTGAAAAGGATAATTTTATCGAGCCTTTTATAGAACATCACGGACTTCTGCGTGGGCTCCTGGAAGCCTGCATACGCAAGAGCAATCCGGATATGTACAGGCGTATCACGGAGGGGGTTTTATCTTTTAGCAGGAGTTGGGTGTCCATACATAATCCTCAGACAAAGGGGAAAGTAACAAATGAACTGTCAACAATGGAGTTTTCCATTGCAATGCTGGCAGGTGAGGGCTGGTCGAATAAGGAGATTTCCGCATATCTGGGAATCGCTGTAAATACTGTGAAGCATTATCTTACTGATATTTTTTCCAAGCTTAATGTGAATAAAAGGAGTGAACTGAAAGATTATATGTTGAAGTAAAGGGGCACTTTTTTGTGGAAAAATGAGCCTTACACAATTATATTCTGCATTATATAATAAATTTCATGAAGAGTCGGATATTTAATGAGAATACTTCGAAAAGCACTGAAAACATATAAAGAGCTTAAAGAGAAGTGTTTTGGTTATATATCGGACGAGTTAAAAATAGCTGTCAGTATTGACAGCTATTTTGATACTCAGAAATAATGATGTTAGGGTCAAAAAGGCTGTTCGAGAAAAATTTTCAGTGCGGAACAAAAAACCTGAAGTTCTTAAAAAAGAAAGGAATAAAAACGAAAGGAAGGTAATAAAAAATATAGTACACGTTAATGCACACACAGGAAAGCGGGAAAGGTATGAAGAAATTGAAAAATGTTAAGATCAAAAAAATCCTGGCATTCACGGTGGCTTTGGCGTTGACGATGTCCTGTATGCCAAGTGCATACACGATCTCCGCGGATGAAATATTTGGAGATGGGACGGAAGAGTTGTTTACGGATGGCACAGAGGATTCCGTTTGGACCGCCGAAGAAGTCATATCAGATTCAGACAGTGCAGACCAGGAACAGCAGGTACAGCAATCAATGCTTACATATGAAAACGATGCAGTCAGGGTGACTGCAGAAGCGCAGGACGAAGGAGCGATTCCACAGAACGCATCTTTTAGAGTAGATACTGTAAGCGGCAATTCATCCGTATCTTATGATACAGTATCTCAGAAGCTTACATGGATAGCTGAAAACAAAGGCAGCAGCCTGAGAGGTTTTTTGGCATATGATGTGTATTTTGTGGATGCCGGAGGAAACAGAGTTGATCCAAACGGCAGAGTAAAGATAACAATTGAAAGTAAGACACTGACAGCACCGGAACTTAATGATATGGCTAACACCAATGTAACGGTTCAGAAACTTCGTTATAACGGCAGTACTGGTGATACGGATGTGTATGAAGTGCAGGCGGGTGGAGAACTGAAAGTCCTGAATGTAAATGATTACAGACAGCTTGAGACCGTGCAGGTGGAAACTGGTAATAATGCAGTGTTTGCGGTGATGTGGGACTCTGCAGAAGTCAGTGCTGAGCCGGAAGTCAATGAAGAGGCAGGAGATGTTGGACAGACTGAAGGAAACAGTGAGGAAGCGGATTTTACAGACAGTGAGACAGAAGTACCGGTGCCAGAACAGCCAGTGGAGAATCCGGATGTGCAGGCAGAGGAAAAGACAGCAGAGAATCCAGATGGACAGGCAGAGGAAAAGGCAGCAGAGAATCCAGATGGACAGGAAGAGGAAAAGGCAGCAGAGAATCCGGATGTGCAGGAAGAGGAAAAGGCAGCGGAGAATCAGGATGGACAGGAGGAAGAGCAGCCAGCAGAAAATTCGGACGGACAGGGAGATGAGAATCAGCCAGAGAATCCCGACGGTAACCCGGAAGCGGATCCAGAGAAGAATGCTGATGAAGCAGATGGAGAAAATCCACAGGATTCTGAGAATGCAGAGAAAGATGATTCTGAGGCGGAGGAAGATCAGGATGCAGAAACAGAGACAAGTTATATCGAAGTTATTGCAGATGATGTAAATCTTCATGTAAGTCCATCTGAAGAAGCGGAAGTAATTGATACCGTAAATTCAGGGACAAGACTTCCGCTTCTGGAAACAGTATCAGCAGAAGACGGAATAACATGGTACAAGGTGTCCTGGAATGAAGCAGAACTCTACATAAGAAGCGATATGGCTCAGTTGATTGAAAAGGAGGAGGAAGAACCAGCGGAGGAAGAAGTCACAGACATGGAACTGGAAGAGCCGGTTACTTATACCAAAACCATAGATAATGTAATTGTAACAGCAACTGCTGAGAGCGGAGTTATCCCGAAAGATGCGGAATTCATTGTAACTCCGGTGGAAAAAGAAACTGCTCAATATTCAGAAGTAGCATCACAGCTTGAGAATAAGGCGAAGAACGAAAATTATTCCATTGAAGGTTTTCTGGCTTATGATATTTATTTTGCAGGCAGCGATGGTGAAAAGATTAATCCGGAAGCTGGAAAAGTTAAGATTTCCATGGAGTATCAGAAATCAGAAGCTCCGGAAGAAATCAGGGAAACAGCAGGCGCGGAAACATTCAGTCTTGATGGTGCAGACAATGCAGAGAATGATCAGCTTTTCCAGAGTGGTGAAAATGAGAATGCAGCGCAGCAGACATTTGATATTGCAGTAATGCATCTGGTTGAAGATGAGGATGGCAATGTGCAGTCTGTTGTAGATATGACCCAGGACGGAACAGCCAGCGTGGAAACCAGTGCGAAAGGTGAAATCCAGAAGGCAGAGTTTGAGACGGAAAGCTTTTCAGTATTTACGATCACGTGGACCAATACTAATAGTAAATTAAGTATACGGGTAGTAGATACTGCCGGAAACGAAATTGGACAAAATAGTTCAGTATCTTTGAACAGTGGAACTGAGTATAGCGTAAGCAATATTGCAGGAAAGATTCAAAATGTTGGAAATTATTCTTTTTATAAAGCAAAAGTAAGTTCAACAGCGAAAGATACAGGAACTGAAATTAAAAGGCTACGTTATTCAAAGCAAAAAAATCAGTATAGCAGTGCTGACTCAGGTAACAGTTGGAACAATGTCAGTGGTACCGTATATTTTGTTTATGCAAAGAATCCGGAAACTGTTGGAACTGTGAATCATACCAGTGATGGAATCACAATGACAATGAAAAACCTGGATGGAAATAATGTTGCCATTGGTCCAGATAGTAATTCCAGAATTGATATTGGAGGTTCTTATGGTAATGGAAGTATCAAAAAGAATCTGTTAAGGACTCTTTTGGGAAATAATGGATATCCAATTGCATCAAATTCAGGGACAAATCTGGAGTCGTTGTTCAATGGAAAAGAAGTGAATCATTTATTTTTAAAATCAGTTTATGATTCAACAGGATATTACGAGTACAGCAGTTTTAAGAATTATGCTTATCTGGGATCTGATAATTCAAATTTTACAGTTTATGATGTGATCGGAACGCCGAAAAACGAAGACAGATATTTTTATAAACGTGGAAATTTCATGCCATATAATGAAATCGCAAATGGAAAATTTTCAACAAATGCGAATCTATATGACGAAGATGGAAAGAAGTTAGCTGATACTGATCCGGAAAAAGGCAGAGAACTTTATCTGACTCAGGGAACAAACGATTATTATTTCAGCATGTATATGGGAGCTAATTTCCTGCAGCCAAAGAATGGAAAAGCAACACTTCCCGATGGTTCAACCAAGCAGGATATGATCTATGAATTCAACGGCGACGATGACATGTGGATCTATATTGATGGTGTGCTGGTTCTTGATATTGGAGGTGTACATGATGCACATTCCGGTAAGATCAACTTCAATACAGGCGTTGTAAGCTGGAAGGATTGCCAGACAGGTAATGACCCGGTGGAATCCAGCACTACACTGAAAGCAATATTCCAGACAGCAGGAGTATTTCCGGATGGAACAGGTTGGGATGATAGCAAGGTTGGAAATTATTTCACAGGAAATACATTTAAGGATTATACGACCCATACATTTAAGATGTTTTACATGGAACGAGGCGCAGGTGCTTCCAATCTTCATGTGAAGTTCAATATTCAGGTTATTCCAAGCGGTCAGGTTGAAGTAAGAAAAGAGCTCAGCAATACTGACAAGGAAAAATACAGTAATGTAAAATTTGCATTCCAGTTATATGCACAGAAAGCATTAAGTACAGGCGCACAGAAAAATGAAACATATTCAGATACAGAATATGAGCTTTTAAACAGTTCTGCATATTATGGAAATGCCGGCAAGCCGGTAAAAGATAAAGCGATTACTTTTTATAATGGTGAAGATGGTACTGGTGAGATCATCAACGGAAAGAAGTATCAAAATGTATTTTATCTGAAACCAGATGAATCTGCAATTTTTACAGATCTGCAGGCGAACAGGAAATATTATGTAAAAGAAATTGGAGTAAAGTCTGATGAATACAGCCAGATCACGATTAATGATACAGGTTATACAGAGTATGATGAAAATAATCAGGAGGCTGGAAAGGGAGTAATCAAGAGCGTTGAGACTGATAAAAAAGAAGTAAGTATGAGACCGGTTGTGGTTTATACCAATAACTGTTCAGCAGCAAACAGTCGAGAGCTTCAGATTACCAAGAAGATGAATCCAGATGTGGAAACTTCAGATACGTTTACATTTAATATTAAACTGGGAGCCAGCGAACAGGAGCTTCAGAATTATTCCGGAGATTATTATTTAAAAGATAGCAGTGGAAATTATTATTACTATAATGACCAGAACCAGCTTACGAATAATGGAACAACTGCAATTGTATGCGGAACCATTGAGAATGGAGTTGTTTCCGGAATTAGAAAAGATTTTACAGTTGTTATAACAGGAATTCTTTCCGGCACTTATTACAGGGTGACAGAGGTTCTTAGTGCAGAGGATCAGGAAAAGTATGAAAATCCTGTATATGAGACCAGGAATATAGTAAGGGCAGGAGAGACTGGTCATCAGGATGAAGAGGCTGTAGTTGGAAATGCAGGAACTGTCAAACTGTATTATGATGCAGCAGTAACTGTTACAAATACTCCATACAGCAAGATCAAGGTGAATAAGGTATGGAAGGCAGGATCTTCTGAAATCGCCGGAACGGTTCCTGTTTATGCAGGCCTATATCAGAAGACAGTCAATGATGGCGTAGAGACATTAACACCGGTGGAAGGTAAATATCTGGAACTTAATACTGATAATAATTATGAGGCAGTGTTTGATAAGCTTGATTTCAGAATTGAATATGTGGTGAAGGAGCTTCGACCGGCAGCAGGCAACGAGAATGCAGATTTTACTATTAAGGTAAATGAAACAGATACAGGCTATGTAAGAACTGATACAACAATAATGATTGGAGATGCTGAATATAAAGTAGACTACAGTAATCTGACAGTTGATGAACAGAATAAAATGCAGAAAAATATTACAGTTACAAATCAGAGATTCTGTTCAATAACGATCATTAAGGTTGACAGTGAAAATTCTGAACTTCTTCTTGCCGGAGCGGAATTTAAGCTTCAGAAGGATGGGGAGGATGTAACAGATAAAAATGGAAATGTCATTACAGTAACAACAAATTCAGAAGGTAAGGCAAAATTTAGTGAGCTGGAGCCGGGAACATATACAATTATTGAAACAAAGGCTCCTCAGAGATATTCACTTCTGAGTGATGGAATTGAGGTAACTGTGAGAGACGGAGAAAATCTGGAATTCGACGCAGTAAAAATAATTTCAAATACAAAACTTTATTCTTTGCCAAGTTCCGGCGGACCGGGAATCTACGGGTTTACAATCAGTGGTGTGGCGATTCTTGCAACTGCACTCCTGTTGTTTATAACGAATAAACGAAGGGAGGAAGAAGCAGAAAGATCGTAACACATTAATTGTAAATGAAACACGGGGAGATTGAAAAAGAAAAAGAGCAATAAAGAAAGGAGCAAAGATATGAAGAATTTATTTAAGAAAGTCAGTGCAATACTGATGGCAGCGATTATGGTGCTTGGTATGGCTGCATCTGTATTTGCGGCAATTCCTAGTAAAAGCGACACGACAGAAGCAGTAGTGCATAATGTAGAAGCGGGAGCGACAGTTACCGCATATCAGATTACAAAAGCACGGTATAATAAATCAGAAAACGGTTTCATTGGATATGAAACAGTAAATAAGGATGTAGTATTAGGAAATGTGCTTGCACCGACTCAGATAGAAGTTGCTAATATCGTAAAAAATAGTACTCTGCTTGCAACTCTGCCATCAACATCTATGACTGCAGCAGGAACAGAGGGATTAGTTGATTATACAGCTCAATTAGCTCCTGGTTATTGGATTGTACTCGTAACAGGAACTGTTAATGAAGTTTATAATCCGATGCTTCTCGGTGTAGCTTACAGTGTAAGTGGTAGTGATAATACAATGACTGCTGATTCTGTAGATGCTGATGGAAATTGGGCATTAGGTGGAGAAGCATATGCAAAATCTACTCAGCCATCTATCGAGAAAAAAATCACAGGTTCTACTACAGCAGATGGAAAAGATACTAAAGATGAACCTTTTGTAGAAAATGGAAATGATGTTGCTATTGGTGATATCGTTAATTATGAGATTACAACTCACATCCCATCTTACAGCAAACAGTACACAAAGGTAATCTTGAAAATTAAAGATACATTAAGCAAAGGTCTTACATTAGATCCAGATAGCATTAAAATTAATGGAGCTGCAGTAGATTCAGAAATGGGAAAATTAACAATTAATGCGGATGGATTTGAGTTTGAGATTAATAGTAATTATGCATTAGCTCACGGAAATGAAGAAATCAAAGTAACATATTCTGCAACTGTAAATAATCAGGCAGAGAAAAACTTTGATCCGAATACAAATACAGCTAAACTTGTTTATTCCAACAACCCTGCAGATGAAGATGACACAAAAGAGACAGAAAGCACCACATATACTTATACATTCTCTATTGGTGCAGCATTATCTGCAAGTATCCAGGATTATAATAAGAAGATTAACCAGATTATCAAGGTTGATGCTGATGGTAAGGTAATCAGTACAAGTAAAACAGAGAGTGGACTTGAAGCGGATAAGGTAATTGAGGTTAAAGAAGGTGCAGAATTTACATTAACCAATAAGAAAACAGGTAAGGTTTATACAGCTACAACAGGTGTAGATGGTGGACTTACATTTGAGGGACTTGATGCAGGCGAATATACACTTGTTGAGACAAAAGCTCCTTCAGGATTTACTCTTAATACCAGACAGATTCCAGTTGTAATTTCTGCAACATATACTACAGAGGGAAAACTTGATACATTAACAATTAAAATTGATGGAGAAAATACTTCTACTTACAAAGCAACATATGAAACAACCGGAACAATTAAAACAATCACAGAAACTACAACAGTAACAGATGTTATTAATACTAAGATTGCTCAGCTTCCATCCACAGGTGGAATGGGAACATACCTCTTCACTATCATCGGTGTTGTAGTTATGGCCGGTGCTGCTGGTGCTTTCTTCATCAGCCGCAGAAAAGGATCTGAGGAGTAATCATCAGAACGATCAGTTTAACCAAAGCAATAATTAAGTAAATCAGTTACCGCCCGGCCTCTTCGGAGGCCGGGAGTGGTAATACAACAGTATGGAGAAACCTATGAGAAAAAATAAGAAAAAAAATTATATTGGACTTGGGTTGCTGTTTCTGATAGGATTGTCCATACTGCTGTATCCGATGGTCAGCGATGCCTGGAATAAGCACAGGGATAATCTTCTGATCAGTAAATATAGCAGCAGTGTTTCTTCGAATAATAATTCGGAGGAACTTGACAGCATGTGGAAGGCAGCAGAGGAATATAACGAGCAGATCAAACAGGAAAGCGTGCCGGATGCTTTTTCAATAAGAGATGGAAAGACGGACAGTACATATGAGTCCCTTCTGAACCTGAATGGCGATGGAATGATGGGCTATGTGGAGATTCCTGTGATTGATGTAAAAGTTCCGATCTATCATTACACCACAGAGGAATCGCTGCAAAAAGGTGCCGGACATCTATTTGGAAGCAGTCTTCCTGTTGGCGGCGAGAACACGCATTGTATTCTTTCCGCACACAGGGGCCTCCCAAGTGCAAAGCTTTTTACAGATTTGAATCTTGTGGAAAAAGGAGATGTTTTTTACCTGCATGTTCTTGACAGAACACTGGCATATGAAGTGGATCAGATACTGACAGTTCTTCCGGAGGAGACAGAATCTCTGGCTATTAAAGATGGCGCAGATTATGTGACGCTTATAACGTGTACACCATATGCAGTGAATACCCACAGGATACTGGTAAGAGGCCACAGGATTTCTGTTGAGAATGCAAAGGAGATCCAGAAAACAGAGCAGAAAGCAACAGGAATAACAAATCCGACAGGCCCGATGCTTGCACTTTGTGTTGCTGTGGGAATTGTGATCGCAGTAATTCTTGTGGCAGCAGTAAATTATATTCAGAACAGAAAACAACATAGGAAATAATACATGGGGAAAAAGAGAAAAAAGAAAAATGTTATTCTTAATATTTTTATTGCAGCAGCGTTTTTGGCAGGCGCAGGAATTTTTTTCTATCCAACATTCAGCGATATGTGGAATCAGTACAGAAATGCCTTGCTGATCAGTAATTACGATCAGGCAGTTTCAGACCTCTCCGCAGATAACTATGAAAAGCTCTGGAAAGAGGCTGAAGAATATAATGCAGAACATCCGGTGAATTCTATAGTAGATGCGTTTGATGAGGAGGAAGACTACGAACCGACACATCCCTATGACGAGGTTCTGGATCCTAATGGTGATGGGCTGATGGGAAGTATAGAGATCCCCAGGATTCAGGCAAAGCTGGCAATTTATCATGGCCTGAGCAAAAATGTTCTGGAAAAAGGTGCAGGTCATGTGGAAGGGACAAGTCTTCCCATTGGTGGGCCGGGCACACATGCTGTTCTGGCGGCGCACAGAGGACTTCCCAGTGCAAAACTGTTTACAGATCTGGATCAGATAGAAAAAGGAGATATTTTTATCCTGCATATTCTGGGAAAAAATCTGGCATATAAAGTGGATCAGATCAAAACAGTACTTCCGTCTGAAACTGAAGAGCTGGACATTGTTGAAGGGGAAGATCATGTAACACTTGTGACCTGTACTCCGTATGGAGTAAATACGCACAGACTTCTTGTGAGGGGAATCCGAACGGAATATGTGAAAAAAGAAGAAGCTGATAATACAATTCCGCAGAAGATTGCACAGACAGATCCTAAGAAAATTATGACTGCGGGAAGTGCGGTGCTTGTAATCCTGATACTGCTGGTCTACCTGATTATTCGAAATGGCGGAAAACGGAGAAGATCAGGAAATAAAGAGGAGGCGGGAAAAAGTGGAAAAGAGAACTAAGCGTAAAAATATTTTAAGCAGCTTTCTGACATTATTGATAACGGCTGCGCTGCTGATCGGAAGTATAACAACTGCTGTTTTTGCCGGAGATTATGAGGCGGGAAAAACCGGAAATATCAGTCTGAAGATCCAGGAAACCGGAGACGATGGGACAGTGGTGCCAATCCCCAATGTGAAGTTGACACTTTACAAAGTGGGAAGTGTGACATTTGATGGAAATGTACATTTTGTGACAGACAGTGTGCTTCAGTTTACAGGAATTGATTTTGAAAATCTGAAAACAGCGGAAGACTGGTATTCTGCGGCAGAGACTCTTTCTGCTGCGGTAAAAAAGATCGGACTTACCGGAGTTGAAAAGCAGTCAGACGCACAGGGAAAAATCGTGTACAGCAATCAGCAGGAAGGTATGTATCTGATCGTACAGGATAGTCCGGAAGGCAAGGTGTCTGTTTCACCGATGCTTCTTTCTGTTCCTTTTGCGGAAGAGGGAACCGGATGGACCTATGATGTGCAGGCATATCCAAAAGCTGTGACAAATGACGGTGGAAAAGAAACAAAGATCCAGGTTACAAAGCAGCTGTTTTATGTTGACAAAAATTTTGATATTCTTGACATGGAAGCAGATGATGCGGTTTATAAGATTGGCCTGTTTCTGGATAAAGAGGGAACCATTCCATTTCGAAGTGACTATATGAAGGATATTCATCTTGTCAATGCACACAGCGGGACAGCGACCTGGTCCAATGTGCCGGATGGAACCTATTATGTGTTTGAGCTGGATGAAAACGGAGATCCGATGGCGATCAATGACATGATCGAAGTTGAGGATGGACAGTCATTCTATTACAATGTTACAGATGCTGATGAAAATGAATCCAATGAAGCTTCTGTCAGCCGGAGCGGAACAGCGGAATCTGTATCCTATGTAAATAACTACTATTACTTTATTCCGGATGGATTCTCCTTAAGAGGATATATTGATATTACCAAGAAAGTCCTTGTCGACGGAAACGAAGATACAGTAGCGGATACTTTCTATGCCGGTATTTTCAGAGAAGAGTCTGATGGAACACTTACACTGATCAATAATGTAGAACTTGAACAGAATGGTTCAGTAAGGGCCGAGGTTTCTTTCGAGGCAAATGAGGAACCGGATTCTGTTACTTATACAGTAATGGAGACAGATGAAGAAGGAAATCCGATTGATAAGGACACATTCCTGTTTGACGTAAGTGGTGAAGGCGATGTAGTTCTGAATAAGAGCGAAAGCTATATCAACAGTATTGAGATTACAAACAGCCAGGAGACAGAACCTGAGCCAACAGCGACTCCAACACCGGGAAGACAGCCGTCTGTAACTCCTTCTCAGGATAACAATACACCAGGAGGCGGAACATCTGATAACGGAGGAACGACAGGACGTACTTCTGTAAAAACAGGAGATAATACACCGATTGGCGTATGGGCTGGAATTCTTGCAGCAGCAGTGGTAATCGGTGGCGCAGCGGGAATTGCGGTAAAGAGAAAAAAGAAAAAATAAGGGATCATTGTAAAAAATGATCATGAGGAAGGATCAGGCAGAGATGTCTGGTCTTTCTTTGTGGGATAAACAACAGATTTTCATGATATTGTCTTTTTTTTATCAAAAGAGAATTTTGCAGAAAAAATTTCTTGACATTTGGGGATGAGAAGTATATTGTATGTGTTGCAGTAATTTCATAAAAGATAGCCTTTTATTCAGAGTGGTGGAGATACAAAGGATCTGAGAAGCCACGGCAACCCCGGAGTATTCTGGAAGGTGCCAACCTGAGCGAGCAATCGAACAATAAGAGGATTGTTTACAGAATTTAAACAGTCCGGATTGTACGGGCTGTTTTTTATGTCTATAACCGTTGTTTTGATACAAAAGGAGAAAAACATGGAGAAAATTTTATTTACATCTGAATCTGTAACTGAAGGACATCCTGACAAAGTCTGCGACTCTATTTCCGATGCCATCCTTGACGCTATGATGGAGCAGGATCCGATGAGCCGTGTTGCATGCGAGACTGCTACTACTACAGGTCTTGTTCTTGTTATGGGTGAGATCACAACCAAAGCTAATGTTGATATCCAGAAGATCGTTCGTGATACTATCCGTGAGATTGGATATGATAATGCTGATTATGGTTTTGATGCTGATACATGTGCTGTTATCACAGCTCTTGATAAACAGTCTGCAGATATCGCTATGGGTGTTGACAAGGCTCTTGAGCAGAAAGAGGACAGCATGAATGAGGATGAGCTGGATTCCATCGGTGCAGGTGACCAGGGTCTTCAGTTTGGTTATGCTTCCAATGAAACTGAGGAGTATATGCCATATGCGATCAACATGGCTCACAAACTTGCACAGCAGCTGACAAAAGTTCGTAAAGACGGTACCCTGAAATATTTAAGACCGGATGGAAAAACTCAGGTTACAGTTGAGTATGATGAGAATGGAAAACCGAAGAGAATCGATGCTGTTGTATGCTCTACACAGCATGATCCGGATGTTACTCAGGAGCAGATCCATGAGGATATCAGAAAATATGTTTTTGATGCGATCATCCCGGCTGATATGGTTGACGCTGATACTAAATATTTCATTAACCCGACAGGTCGTTTCGTAATCGGCGGACCTCACGGTGACAGTGGTCTGACAGGACGTAAGATCATCGTTGATACCTATGGTGGAACTGGCCGTCATGGCGGCGGTGCTTTCTCCGGTAAGGACTGCACAAAGGTTGACCGTTCTGCAGCTTATGCAGCTCGTTATGTTGCCAAGAACATCGTTGCAGCAGGTCTTGCTGACAAGTGCGAGATCCAGCTTTCCTATGCGATCGGTGTTGCTCATCCTACTTCTGTCAGTGTTAATACTTTCGGAACAGGTAAGCTTTCTGAGGCTAAGCTTGTTGAGATCGTTCGTGAGAACTTTGATCTTCGTCCGGCTGGTATCATCAAGATGCTTGACCTTCGCCGTCCGATCTACAAACAGACAGCAGCTTATGGTCACTTTGGCCGTACAGATGTAGATCTTCCATGGGAGCATCTGGATAAGGTTGATGCACTGAAAAAATATCTTTGCAACAGCTATGAATAAAAAATAAACAGGCAAAAAAGATAATAATAGTTCCAGGAGAACAAAGAGAGAAGCCCCCGGCAGTGCCATACCGGGGGCTTCTTGCTGCCCTTTTTTATAGAAAATTTAGAGATGGGAAAAATACTTTATGTTATAATATCGTTATATGAGTAAATATGAAACCGGTTGTCCGGTTTTTGTGACAAAGGACGGAGATATAACATGAAGTTAAAGACGCGTATTATAGTGGGTTTTGTTGCGGTTATTCTGGTTCCGCTGATCCTTTTTTCTGCAAGTCTTTATGGCTTCAGCCAGACACAGGCCAGGCATATGCAGGAGAGCAGTAGCCAGGCATCGGATTCCGATGAAATGGTCTATGATATCTCTTTGGCTCAGTCATCCAGCAGTCAGGTACGGCTGATGGCCAAGGATATGATTCTGACAGCAACGATCATTCTTGTTTTTACAGCTTTGTCTGTAGGGCTATGGATCTACAGAAGCATTGCGGTACCATTGGTGAAGCTTCGTAAGGCAACCCGGAATATTAAAGAAGGCAATCTGGATTTTGTACTGGAGGTAGAAGGAAACGATGAATTTTCCCAGCTTTGCCAGGATTTTGAGGAGATGAGGAAACGTCTTAAGGAATCCACAGAAGAGAAGATCCTGATGGACAAGGAGAACAAGGAACTGATCAGCAATATTTCCCATGATCTGAAGACTCCGATCACAGCAGTTAAGGGTTATGTGGAAGGTATCATGGATGGTGTTGCGGACACACCGGAGAAGATGGACAGGTATGTACGCACTATTTATAACAAGACCAATGAGATGGATCATCTGATCAATGAGCTGACTTTTTACTCCAAAATCGATACCAACCGTATTCCTTATACATTCAGTAAACTGAATGTTGAGGACTATTTTTCTGACTGTGCGGAGGAACTGGGACTTGAGATGGAGACCCGGGGAATTGAACTTGTGTATGCCAATTATGTGGAGAAGGGCGTTCAGGTCATCGCAGATGGTGAGCAGATTCGCCGTGTGATCCATAATATTGTGAGCAACGCAATCAAATATATGGAGAAGCCGAAAGGAATCATCCAGCTCCGGGTAAAGGATGTTGGAGATTTTATACAGGTAGAGATTGAGGATAACGGTAAAGGAATCGCAGCCAAAGATCTGCCATATATTTTTGACCGTTTTTACAGGACTGATGTTTCCAGGAATTCTTCCAAAGGAGGAAGCGGAATCGGGCTTTCCATTGTGAAGAAGATCATGGAAGACCATGGAGGAAAAGTCTGGGCGACAAGCCGTCTGGGAATTGGAACAATCATGTATTTTGTACTTAGAAAATATCAGGAGGTACCCGTGAATGAGCAGAATTTTGATCATAGAAGATGAGGAAGCAATTGCAGATCTTGAGAAAGATTATCTGGAGCTTTCCGGTTTTGAGGTAGAGATTGAGAATCGTGGAGATACAGGTCTTGTACGTGCGATGAAAGAGGAGTTTGATCTGATCATTCTGGATCTGATGCTTCCGGAGGTGGATGGCTTCGATATATGCAGACAGGTCCGTGAGGAAAAAAATACTCCGATCATCATGGTGTCCGCGAAGAAGGATGACATTGATAAGATCAGGGGACTCGGACTTGGTGCAGATGATTATATGACCAAGCCATTTAGCCCAAGTGAGCTTGTAGCCCGTGTAAAGGCACACATGGAGCGTTATAATCGTCTGGTTGGCTCCAACGTGCATAAGAATGATGTGATCGAGATCCGTGGAATCAAGATCGATAAAACAGCCCGCCGTGTGTGGGTAAATGGTGAGGAGACGACTTTTACAACCAAGGAGTTTGACCTTCTGACTTTTCTGGCAGAGAATCCGAACAGAGTGTTTACCAAAGAGGAACTTTTCCGGGAGATCTGGGATATGGAGTCAGTGGGTGATATTGCCACAGTTACGGTGCATATCAAGAAAATCCGTGAGAAGATCGAGTTTAATACGGCCAAGCCTCAGTATATTGAGACGATATGGGGCGTTGGGTATCGGTTTAAGGTGTGATGCCGGGCAGTCTGAGTTTGTAAAATAAATATTTGGACGCAAAGCGGAATGTGAATTGCTGCTTTGCATATGTCATATGATACGTGGGAGGGAGATTATCGCAATAAGGATATTCTCCCTTTTATGGCACTCCCGGAAATTCCTGCATCAGATTCAGCTGTGCAGAACATGAATGGGGCTTTATGACCAATCACAATTGACAGTGACAGACTGGTAAGTTTCGGGTATAATGAGACAAACTGTGATACAGGTATGAGAAAAGGGAAACTGGAATGGGGAAAGGAGAACTATGGAAGACAGATTATACAAGAAACTGGAAGCGTATGGTAAGAGTGATTTTTACCCGTTTCATATGCCCGGACATAAGAGGAATCCGCTGACCGTAGACAGTGATTTTCCGGTGGAGAGGGATATTACGGAAATTAACGGATTCGATAACCTGCATCATGCGGAAGATATTCTGAAAAGGGCCCAGGAGGATGTTGCACGGATCTACGGTGTGCAGGAGAGTTTTTACAGCATTAATGGAAGCTCCGGGGCGATTCTGGCAGCGGTATCTGCGGCTGTGAAAAAAGGCGGACATATTCTGGTGGCCAGGAACTGTCACAAGGCGGTGTACCATGGAATTTACCTGAGGGATTTGGAAGCCACTTATATTTATCCACATGAAGACCCGAAACTGGGGATAAATGGCGGGATTTCACCAAGCCGTGTGGAAATGTACCTGGAAGAAAAAAAGGATATAGAGGCTGTGCTGATCACATCTCCAACTTATGACGGGATCGTATCAGATATCGCGCGGATTGCGGATATTGCACATAATCACGGAGTGCCGCTGATCGTGGATGAAGCTCATGGTGCACATTTTTGCTTTTCGGATTATTTTCCGGTATCTGCGGCGCAGCTTGGTGCGGATGTAGTGATCAACAGTGTGCATAAAACACTGCCTTGTCTGACCCAGACGGGAGTGATCCATCTGTGCAGCAACCGGGTAAGCAGGGAAAAACTGAAGCGTTTTCTTGGAATTTACCAGAGCAGCAGTCCGTCCTATATTCTGATGAGCAGCATTGATGCGTGCATGGATAAGCTGGAACGTGAAGGTGACGAGATGTTCCGTGTGTTTACAGAGAATCTGGAAAAAGCGCGAGTTCGTCTTGGAAAGTGTAAGTATATCCGTCTGGTTACGCCGGAAGTGTGTGAATGCCAGAGAGTTTTTGATTTTGACAGATCCAAGATTCTGCTTTCCACAGTGAACAGTTCGCTGAATGGGAGACAGCTCCATCGGATCTTGAGGGAAGAGTTTCATCTGGAAATGGAGATGGAGGCTGAGAATTATGTGCTGGCACTGGCGGCAGTCGGCGATACGGAGGAAGGATTCAGAAGACTTTGCGAAGCTGTTGAGGAAATTGAACGGCGGGAATCGTTGAAATACAGAGAAGAGACCGAGGAAAAGGAGCCTGTAAAAAACAGCAGGATGAAGCAGGTGATGCGTATTTCACAGGCCATGGATGCAGAGTGTGAGAGGTATTGTCTGGATGAGTGTATCGGACGGATTTCTGCGGAATTTGCGTATCTTTATCCGCCAGGGATTCCTCTGCTTGTTCCCGGGGAGCAGATTTCTGGACATTTCGTAAAAAATGTGAGAAGATATCTGGAACAGGGTTTTGAGGTTCAGGGTCTGAGTGATCAGACGAGTGAGACGATATGTGTGGTGACAAATGATATGTAAGATAAGTCAGTTGATAGGCAATGGTAATGATACGTATGATCTTGGTCGCAGAGTGAGCAGTAAAGCAGGGAGGCAGAGGAAGTAAAGTGGGAAAGATTTTTTATATTATGGGAAAAAGTTCTTCAGGAAAGGACAGTATTTACAGAAAACTGGAATCAACGGAGGAGTTTGGTTTGAAGAGACTTGTAATTTATACTACGCGTCCGATCCGTGATGGAGAAAAAGAAGGAAGAGAATATTATTTTACAGATGAGAATAAACTGGAAGAGTTCAGAAGAACCGGAAAGCTGATCGAGGCCAGAACTTATGAAACGGTTTATGGACCATGGATATATTTTACAGCAGATGATGGTCAGGTAAGTGGCGGAAATGATAATTATCTGGGAATCGGTACACTGGAATCTTATGTGAAGCTTCGGGAATATTATGGTGATGATGTGATGTGTCCGGTATACATTCAGGTGGAAGACGGAGAGCGTCTGGAACGTGCCCTTGCCAGGGAAAAGACCCAGGAGAATCCGAAATACGAGGAGATGTGCAGGCGTTTTCTGGCAGACCAGAAGGATTTTTCCGAAGAAAATATTCTGAAAGCAGGTATAGACAAGCGTTTCTGGAATCATAATCTGGATGAATGTGTGAAGGAAATTGGAAAATATATAAAATCGATACAATAGGGAAAAATAGTTTTTTTTATATAGAAGATTATGTTATAATTAGATGAAAGATGTCCACCGGGTAAGACGGAGGGCACAAAAGGCAGAAAGAGGTGATTCTTATGGCAGGATTTCATGACATCATCGGCCATGACGATATAATCAGGCATTTGAAGAATGCGATAGAGACAGGAAAGGTATCCCACTCTTATATTTTTACAGGAGAACCAGGTTCTGGCAAGAAGCTTCTTGCAGGGACTTTTGCGGCAGCACTGCAGTGTGAATCAGGGGAAGCGGAACCGTGTATGACCTGTGATTCCTGTAAGAAGGTGATCGGCAAGAATCATCCGGATATCATCACAGTGACTCATGAGAAGCCTGGCAGCATCAGTATTGATGAGGTGCGTGAACAGGTTGTCCATGATGTGGATATCAAGCCGTACTGCAGTCCGTATAAGATCTACATTATTCCGGATGCGGAGATGATGACAGTACAGGCACAGAATGCCATTTTGAAAACTATCGAGGAGCCACCGGAATATGCGGTGATCATATTGCTGACAAGTAATATCGACAGTCTTCTTCCTACGATCCGTTCCAGGTGTGTGCGTCTGGATCTGAAAGTGGTGGATGATGGTCTTGTGAAGGAATATCTCATGGAGCATCTTCATGTGCCGGATTATCAGGCTGAGATCGATGCGTCTTATGCCCAGGGAAGTATCGGCAAGGCGAAAGAGGCGGCGACTTCCCAGGAGTTTGCGGATATGACAGCCAATGCCCTGAAGATTCTGAAGTATGCCAATACCATGGAGGTTTATGAGCTTACAGAGGCAATCAAGACTCTGACTGCAGATAAGAATAATATTAATGATTATCTGGATATTTTCCAGTTCTGGTTCCGCGATGTTCTGATGTTTAAGGCAACAAGGGAAATTGACAACCTGGTATTTAAACAGGAAATTAATTTTATCAGAGAGCAGGCCAGCGAGCGTTCTTATGAGAATATCGAAAAAATTCTTGAGGCACTGGAGAAAACGAAGGTTCGTCTTCGTGCCAATGTTAATCTCGAACTTGCCCTGGAGCTCCTGTTCCTGACAATTAGGGAGAAATAGAATGGAAATGGTAGTTGGAGTAAGATTTCGAAATGTAGGAAAAATATATTATTTTAATCCTAAGGACTACAAGGTTAAGGTAGGCGATCACGTTATCGTGGAGACCGCCAGAGGCGTAGAGTACGGACGTGTTGTTCTGGAACCGCGTGCTGTGAAAGAAGACGAGGTGGTTCATCCGCTGAAAGAGGTTCTTCGTGTTGCTACTAAGGAAGATGAGGAGCATGAGGCTGAGAACCGTCTTAAAGAAAAAGATGCTTTTAAGATCTGCAAGAAGAAGATCCGTGAGCATGGCCTTGAGATGAAGCTTATTGATGCAGAGTATACTTTTGATAATAACAAGGTGCTGTTTTATTTTACAGCTGACGGACGTATTGACTTCCGCCAGCTTGTAAAGGATCTGGCGTCCGTATTTAAGACCAGGATCGAGCTTCGCCAGATCGGTGTACGTGATGAGACGAAGATCCTTGGAGGTATTGGTATCTGCGGAAGAACGCTTTGCTGTCATACTTATCTTTCCGAATTTGCACCGGTTTCTATTAAGATGGCTAAGGAGCAGAATCTTTCCCTGAACCAGACGAAGATCTCCGGTGTCTGCGGAAGGCTGATGTGCTGTCTGAAGAATGAGCAGGAGACTTACGAGGAACTGAACCGGAATCTTCCGGGTATCGGGGATACAGTGATAACACCGCAGGGTGTTCAGGGTACAGTTCAGAGCGTGAATGTTCTGCGTCAGATGGTGAAGATCGTGGTTGATGTCAACGATGAAAAGGAGATTCAGGAGTATCCGGTTCGAGACCTGAAGTTCCGTCCTAAGAAGAAAAAGGGTAAAGGCGGCGACCACGAAGAGAAAAAGGGAGATACAAAACCAAATGAAAAATGATCTGGTTAAGTGCGGTGAGCGAGTAGATGATCTTCAGAATGGTTATTTTGTGATTCAGGATCCGAAGAAATTCTGCTTTGGTATGGACGCTGTGCTGCTTTCCGGTTTTACCCGGGTGAAGAAGGGAGAGACTGCGCTGGATATGGGAACCGGCACGGGAATCATTCCGATCCTGCTTTCCCAGAGGACTGAAGGGAAGCATTTTACCGGCCTGGAGATCCAGGCAGAGTGTGCCGAGATGGCTGACCGCAGTGTGAAATATAACTGTCTTGAGGACAGAATACAGATCGTTGAAGGTGATATTAAAGAGGCTGCCGGGATTTTTGGGGCAGCTTCTTTTGATGTGGTGACATGCAATCCGCCGTATATGATCGGCCAGCATGGACTGACGAATCCGCATCTGCCAAAAGCGATCGCGAGACATGAGATCCTTTGTACTTTTGATGATGTAGCCAGTCAGGCTGCCCGGGTTCTGAAAGACAGAGGAAGATTTTATCTGGTGCACAGGCCGTTTCGGCTGGTGGAATTAATGGCTGCACTGACTAAGTATAAGCTGGAGCCTAAGAGGATGCAGCTGGTGTATCCTTATATTGACAAAGAACCGAATATGGTGCTGATCGAAGCCTGTAAAGGCGGAAATTCCCGGATTCAGATCGAACGCCCACTGGTGGTTTATGAGAAGCCAGGGGTTTATACGAAGGACATTCTGGAACTGTATCAGATGGTGTGAGTGCATGGTGGAATAATCCGCCAGTCAGGCAGATGATGAAATAGAAAAAAGAGGAAGATTATGAATAAAACAGGAAAACTCTACTTATGTGCAACTCCGATAGGCAATCTGGAAGATATCACTTTAAGAGTTTTAAGAACACTTAAGGAAGTGGACTTGATCGCTGCGGAGGACACCCGCAACAGTATCAAACTTCTGAACCATTTTGACATAAAAACTCCAATGACAAGTTACCACGAATACAACAAGATCGATAAGGGTCACGTCCTTGTGGAAAAAATGCTCGCGGGTACTGATATCGCTTTGATTACAGATGCCGGTACTCCTGGCATTTCAGATCCGGGTGAAGAGCTGGCAGCTATGTGTTATGAAGCTGGAATCGGAGTGACATCTCTTCCGGGTCCGGCAGCCTGTATCACAGCTCTGACATTATCAGGTCTGCACACCAGACGGTTCGCTTTCGAAGCTTTTCTTCCGGCAGATAAGAAAGAGAGAAAAATCATCCTGGAGGAGCTTTCCAATGAAACGAGAACTATAATCCTCTATGAAGCTCCTCACAGGCTTGTACGGACGCTTGGCGAGCTCAGGGAGGCACTTGGCAACCGCCGTATGACTCTTTGCAGGGAACTGACAAAAAAACACGAAACAGCGTTTCGTACAACCATTGATGATCTAATTGATTTTTATAAAGATGAGAAGCCGCTGGGAGAGTGTGTTCTTGTGATCGAAGGCAGGAGCCGCAGTGAAATGGAAGCGGAGAAACGTGCTTCCTGGGAAGAGATTTCCATTCCGGAGCATGTGGCCATGTATGAGCAGCAGGGGAATTCCAGAAAAGACGCCATGAAGCTTGCAGCGAAAGACAGAGGTGTTTCCAAGCGTGATATTTATAAGGCGTTGCTGGAGGAAGATTATGCTGAGTAAAGAACATATTGTGCCTGCACTTTGAAATTGCATTTAATAAGATACTTTTTTGCCTGTATTTCCAGTGATTTTGCGTGGAAATACGGGCTTTTTTGTGCTATAATTACTTAGTATTCGTATGTAAAAAAATATTTATTTTACAGGTATAAATGACAGTTCCGGAGCGAGTTTGAGAATTGCTTTCTGCAAAATGATTCTGCAGAGAGAGGTTCTGCAGAAACGAATTTTCAAACACGCCTGGACAGATAAGAACAGGAGGAATGACATGGGCGCAGAGAATACAGAATATGGCGCGGATCAGATCCAGATTCTGGAGGGACTGGAAGCCGTACGTAAGAGGCCTGGAATGTATATCGGAAGTACCTCCAGCCGTGGACTTCATCATCTCGTATATGAGATCGTGGACAATGCAGTCGATGAAGCACTGGCTGGTTTTTGTACGGAGATCCATGTAGATATCAATCCGGATAACTCCATTACAGTTACAGATAATGGTCGTGGAATTCCGGTAGGTATCAATCACAAGGCAGGTATTCCGGCAGTTGAGGTTGTATTTACTATTCTTCACGCAGGTGGCAAGTTCGGCGGTGGAGGATATAAGGTATCCGGCGGACTTCACGGTGTAGGTGCATCTGTAGTAAATGCACTTTCTGAGTGGCTTGAGGTTACGATCCACCGTGATGGAAAAGAATATAAACAGAGATATGAGCGTGGCAAGACCATGTATCCGCTGAAAGTTACAGGGGATTGTGATCCGAATGCTTCCGGGACAAAGGTAGATTTTCTTCCGGATAAGGAAATCTTTGAAGACACCATTTACGATTACGATATCCTGAAACAGAGACTTCGTGAGATGGCTTTCCTTACCAAGGGACTTCGTATTGTGCTTGAGGATAAGCGAGAAGGACAGGAGCGGGAAAAGGTATTCCACTATGAAGGCGGTATCCGCGAATTCGTAAGCTATCTGAACAGAAGTAAAGAAGCTCTCTATCCTGAGATCATTTACTGTGAGGGAGAGAAGGATGGCGTAGCTGTAGAAGTTGCCATGCAGCACAATGACTCATACACAGAGAACACTTACGGTTTTGTAAATAATATCAATACACCGGAGGGTGGTACACATATCACCGGTTTCCGTAATGCGATCACCAACACATTTAATGACTATGCACGTAAAAACAAGCTTCTTAAGGACAGTGAGCCGAACCTCAGCGGTGATGATATCCGAGAGGGTCTGACAGCAATCATAAGTGTCAAGATCGGAAATCCGCAGTTCGAGGGCCAGACCAAGCAGAAGCTCGGAAACAGCGAGGCCAGAGGTGCAGTAGACAGCGTTGTGAGCAAACAGCTGGAGATTTTTCTGGAGCAGAACCCGACAGTTGCCAAAGCTACCGTTGAGAAATCTGTTCTTGCACAGAGAGCCAGAGAAGCAGCCAGAAAAGCACGTGACCTTACAAGAAGAAAATCTGCACTGGACAGCATGTCTCTTCCGGGAAAACTTGCAGACTGTTCTGATAAGAATCCGGAGAATTGCGAGATCTATATCGTAGAGGGAGATTCCGCGGGCGGTTCCGCCAAGACAGCGAGAAACCGTGCCACACAGGCGATCCTTCCCCTTCGAGGTAAGATCCTGAATGTTGAGAAAGCACGTCTGGATAAGATTTACGGAAACAAAGAGATCAAAGCCATGATCACTGCTTTCGGAACCGGAATTCACGAAGATTTTGATATCTCCAAACTTCGTTATCATAAGATCATCATCATGACTGATGCCGATGTTGACGGTGCGCATATTGCGACATTGCTTCTTACATTCCTGTATCGTTTCATGCCGGAACTGATCAAACAGGGATATGTATATCTTGCTCAGCCGCCACTCTATAAAGTGGAGAAGAACAAGAGAGTATGGTATGCGTACGATGATGATGAACTGAACAATATACTTACCGAGATCGGACGTGACGGAAACAATAAGATCCAGCGTTATAAAGGTCTGGGTGAGATGGATGCAGATCAGCTTTGGGAGACTACTATGGATCCTGAGAAGAGAATCCTTCTCCGTGTGACCATGGATGAAGCTGCCACATCCGAGATCGATCTGACATTTACCACTCTTATGGGAGACAAGGTAGAGCCAAGACGTGAATTTATTGAAGAAAATGCAAGATTCGTTAAGAACCTTGATATCTAGGAGAATAAAGAAGAATGGAAGATAATATTTTTGACAAAGTCCACGAAGTGGATTTGGAAAAAACTATGAAAGAATCTTACATCGACTATGCCATGAGTGTTATCGCTTCACGAGCTCTGCCTGATGTAAGAGACGGCTTAAAGCCGGTACAGCGCCGAGTGCTGTATTCCATGATCGAGCTGAATAATGGTCCTGACAAGCCCCACAGAAAATGTGCGCGTATTGTCGGTGATACAATGGGTAAATATCATCCGCATGGTGACAGCTCCATCTATGGTGCACTTGTAAATATGGCGCAGGAATGGTCAACAAGATATCCGCTTGTTGACGGACATGGAAACTTCGGTTCTGTAGATGGTGACGGTGCAGCTGCCATGCGATACACAGAGGCACGTCTCAGCAAGATTTCCATGGAGATGCTTGCAGACATTAATAAAGACACTGTTGATTTTCAGCCGAACTTTGATGAGACGGAACGTGAACCGGTTGTACTTCCGGCACGTTTTCCGAATCTGCTTGTAAACGGTACAACAGGTATTGCCGTAGGTATGGCAACCAATATTCCACCGCATAATCTTCGTGAGACAGTTAATGCCGTTGTAAAAATCATCGACAATATTGTGGAAGAGGACAGAGAGACAGCTATTGAGGAACTTCTTGATATCGTCAAGGGACCGGACTTTCCAACCGGAGCAACTATCCTTGGAACAAGAGGAATCGAGGAAGCATACCGTACAGGACGTGGCAAGATCCGTGTCCGTGCAGTGACCAATATCGAGACTTTACCGAATGGTAAATCACGTATCGTAGTTACAGAGCTTCCGTATCTTGTAAATAAGGCACGTCTGATCGAGAAGATTGCAGATCTTGTCCGGGACAAAAAAATCGATGGAATAACAGACCTGAATGATCATTCCAGCCGTGAGGGGATGCGCATCTGTATTGATCTCCGTAAGGATGCCAATGCCAACGTGGTCCTGAATCTGCTTTATAAACATACACAGCTGCAGGATACTTTTGGTGTGATCATGCTTTCGCTTGTTCCGAATCATGGAAGCATGGAACCAAAGGTTCTGAATCTGAAAGAGATGCTGGAGTATTATCTTGAGCATCAGGAGAACGTAGTTCGCAGAAGGACACAGTATGATCTGAATAAAGCTCAGGAGAGAGCTCATATTTTGGAAGGTTTGCTGAAAGCATTGGATAATATCGATGAGGTAATCCGGATTATCCGTGGTTCCCGCAACGTACAGATCGCGAAACAGGAACTGATCGATCGTTTTGAGCTGACAGATGTTCAGGCTCAGGCTATCGTGGATATGCGTCTCCGTGCACTGACAGGTCTGGAAAGAGAGAAGCTGGAAGCTGAGTATGCAGAGCTTATGGAGAAAATCCGTAAGTTCCAGGCAATCCTTGCTGACCGTAAGCTTCTTCTCCGCGTTATCCGTGAGGAAATCCTGGCTATTGCTGAGAAATATGGCGATGACAGAAAGACTTCTATTGGATACGATGTATATGATATTTCCACAGAGGATCTGATCCCGAGAGAGAATACAGTTATTACAATGACCAAACTTGGTTATATCAAGCGTATGACTGTAGATAATTTCCGCAGCCAGAACCGCGGCGGCAGAGGAATCAAGGGAATGCAGACGATTGATGATGACTACATCGAAGAGCTTCTGATGACAACAACTCATCATTATCTGATGTTCTTTACCAATACAGGCCGTGTTTACAGATTGAAGGCATATGAGATTCCGGAAGCCGGTCGTACAGCGAGAGGAACAGCGATCATCAATCTTCTGCAGCTTGCCCCGGGTGAGAAGATCACTGCAGTGATCCCTCTTCGTAAGTATGAAGAAGGCCATTATCTGATGATGGCAACCAAGAAGGGCCTTGTAAAGAAAACTCCGATCAAGGATTACGAGAATGTCCGTAAGACAGGTCTTACAGCTATTGTTCTTCGTGATGATGATGAACTGATCGAGGTTAAGTCAACAGATAATAATAAAGATATCATTCTTGTTACCAAGGACGGACAGTGTATCCGCTTTAAGGAGACCGATGTCCGAAGTACAGGACGTGCATCTATGGGTGTAAGAGGTATGAACCTTGGTGATGGTGATGAAATTGTTGCAATGCAGCTGAATACACAGGGTGATTATCTGCTGGTAGCATCTGAGAACGGAATGGGCAAACGTACAGCAATGAACGAATTTGTTGTCCAGAACCGTGGCGGAAAAGGTGTGAAGTGCTACAAGATCACAGAGAAGACAGGAAATGTAGTCGGTGCCAAGGCTGTTAATGAAGAGAATGAGATCATGATGATCACAACAGAAGGTATCATTATCCGTCTGCAGTGTGCAGATATCTCCATTCTCGGCAGAATTACATCCGGTGTGAAGATGATCAATCTTACAGATGGCGTGACAGTTGCAAGCATTGCAAAAGTAAGAGATAAAGATCCGGAAGCAGATACGAAGGATAATATCGAAGCAGCAGATAATGAAGAGTCCGCAGATGAAGCTGTATCAGGCAGCAAGGAAGAATAAGGTCGAGGATGAGTCATGGCGACAACAACAAAGAAAAAACGCAGAAAAAAATCTGTGAAAAAACTGAGATATTCTAATAAGAATCTGAATTTTGTCCATATCGTAACGCTGGCAGGAATCATTTTGATCCTGCTGGTGATCATCCTTGCAGCGCGGAGCTGCGGTGGCATCAGCCACAGAAGCCCTGAGGGAGTTGTGAAGGGTTACATTAAAGCGGCTGTTGCAGGTAAGGACAAAAAGATGCAGGAATGCTACAGTGCGGATAAAGTGTCAGATGAGGCAAAAACAGAGATTTCATCCACGATCAAATATTTCCAGGCTCACGGAGCGAAAGATGTAAATATTGAAAGTTGTGAGACAATCTCTGAGAGTAAGAATTATTCTTATGTATATATTCGCTATAATCTTGTTTTGCAGAATGATCAGGAATATCCGTGTATCAGTACTTATCTTGTAAAAGTACAGGATAAGAAATATTATCTGTATTCACCGTCCGATATTTCCGATAAGATCAGCAAGCAGGCAGCGGCTGATTATCAGAAATTTATGACAACGAAGACTTATACAGATTATACCAAGGCTTATGAAGTCTTTCTGAAAAAGAATCCGGGTTATGAGGATAAGATCGCATCGAAACTCAATGGATAAAATGGCAGGAGGACATAAGTTATGAATAGAATTTTGCTGATGGTATTCAGAAATCTTATTTTTGTTCCCTACTGGTGGATCAGGCTTTGCTGGTATGCAGCGCATACAGATGATTATCCGGAAAAGAAAAAATATGCGTTTCTGAAACATGTAGATGATTATGCGATTAAGGGCGGCAACATTCACATTGATGTGCATGGTGCGGAGAACATCCCCAGGGAAAACGGATTTATGTTTTTTCCGAATCATCAGGGGTTGTTTGATGTACTTGCGATCATCAAGGCCTGCCCGGTTCCTTTCTCAGTGGTAGCTAAGAAAGAAGTAGCGGATATTCCGTTTTTGAAGCAGGTTTTTGCCTGCATGAAGGCTTTTATCATTGACAGAGAAGACCTGAAGCAGTCCATGCAGGTGATCGTCAATGTGATCCGTGAGGTGAAGGCAGGACGGAATTATCTGATTTTCCCGGAGGGAACACGAAGCAAGAATGGAAACCATCCCGGAACATTTAAAGGCGGCAGCTTTAAGACAGCTACCAAGACCAAATGCCCGATTGTTCCTGTTGCGTTGATCGATTCCTTTAAAGCTTTTGATACCGGCTCCACTGAACATATCACTGTGCAGGTGCATATCCTTCCTCCTATGTATTATGAGGAATATAAAGATATGCATACGACAGAGATCGCTGAGGAAGTGAAGAGACGGATCGAGAAGACTATCGAAGAGAATATTTAACCGAATGCGGATTGCAAATATCCGCTTAATAAAAAGCTCTTATTAAAACTGGTATTTTTGAACCAGGGATAATAAGAGCTTTTTTCGTGGAATAAATAGTTTTTATAAATAAAAGAGTAGAGTATAATAGGAAAATCTTTTGGGTAATGGTTCGGCATTAATTTGCTTACAAATAATTTATGATGGAGAAAGAAACGTGAAAAGAAGAACTGAGCAGTGAAACGTTTTCACAAAATATCATTGACATTTTATACGATACTTATTATCATATAAATCATATTTAATTACTATGGAATAAGAAAATATCAAGCAACACTTAAAATTGCTGTGAAATTATGTACAGTGATATATGGAAGAAATCTGCAACAGGAGAATCACTGTTGGCAGGTCAGGAGAATTTTTTCAGAGAGGGGAATGGAACATGTCGATCAAGAAAATAGCAGAAAAAGCAGGGGTTTCGCCGGCTACAGTTTCCAGGGTTCTGAATAATCCCAATTATAAGTGTTCCGTTTCAGGGCTTCGGGATAAGATATGGAAAACAGCTATTGAGATGAATTACGTGCCAAATGAGGCCGCCAGAAATCTGAAACGGGGCGTTTCTGCAAAACAGGAGAAGACATGGTATATCAATATTCTGATGACAAGAACCGATTCCTCACAGACAGATCCTTTTTTTTCGGAGCTGCTGCGGGTAATTGAGAGTGAAATCCATGATAAGAACTGTATTCTTTCAAAAGTGTGGTATATGTCGGTGTTCTCTGATGACCGTAAGTGCCGCAGAGAGAATCTGGATCGTCTGATTGACGAAATGTATGGTGAAGTGGAGGAGAAGAGGGACGGTCTGATCATTATCGGAAGATGTAATAAGGAAGCTTTGAAAAAGCTGAATAAAAAATATAAAAGTGTAGTTTCGGTAAACCGCAATTCTACGAATTATGAGGTGGATGAAGTTCTTTGTGATGGAAAAAAGATTGCATCAGCAGCAGTTGAATATCTTATATCGCTTGGACATAAGAATATCGGGTATGTCGGACAGTGCCACAGCGAAGACCGCTACAATGGATATCTGGAGACTTTGAAACGGCATGATCTGGATGTGATCCCGGAGTATGTGATCGAGACGAAACAGACTGAGGCCGAGGGTTATGAAGCTATGGAAAAATTTCTCCAGTCAGATGATATGCCTACGGGAATCTACTGTGCCAATGATATTTCGGCTATTGGAATGCTGAAATGTTTAAATAAATTCCGGAACCGGTATTATATGCCTTCTATTATATCCAGTGATGATATCCAGGAAGCGCAGTTTACAAAGCCGATGCTCACAACAGTAAGTTTACCGAAAGAGGATATGGGAAAATTTGCTTTGTATCTGCTGCTGGACAGGCTGAAGGGCGAACATTCCGGCGTGGTCCGGATGGAGCTGGAAGGCAGACTGGTAATCCGAAACAGCTGCAGCAGTGTGGAAGACAGTATGTGGAGCGATTATTGTATCTGATAAATTATGTGAAAACGTTTTCAGATATTCCTATTTAAATAATAGGAATAATATGGTTTAATGTATTCAATTCAAATAAAGGAGTACATAGATCATGAAAAGAAGACGGATCGCAGGAGTCTGTATCGCACTGGCAGCAGTTGTGCTTGCAGGAACTATTGCAGTATCAGGTAATAATACAAAAGATAAAAATCATGTGGAGATCATTAATGTGTCATATGACCCGACAAGAGAATTTTATGAGTCATATAATAGGATCTTTTCAGAATACTGGAAGGAAAAAACAGGCCAGACAGTTGATGTGATCCAGTCTCATGGCGGTTCCGGCAAACAGGCACTTGAGATCGCCAACGGACTTCCGGCAGACGTGGCAACACTTGCCCTGGAATATGATATTGATGCGATCCAAAATGCCGGCATGATCGACAGTGGATGGATCAATGAATATCCGGATGACAGTGCTCCGTACACTTCAACCATTGTATTTCTGGTGCGAAAAGGCAATCCAAAGAACATCCATGACTGGGATGATCTGACAAAGAATGGTGTGGGAGTGATTACACCGAATCCGAAAACTTCAGGTGGTGCCCGCTGGAACTACATGGCAGCCTGGGCTTATGCCAATGCAAAATACAATGGAAATGAAACAGAGATGAAAGCTTTTATAAAGAAGCTTTATCAGAATGTTCTTGTTTTGGATTCAGGAGCAAGAGGCGCAACAACTTCTTTTGTGGAAAACGGTCAGGGTGATGTGCTGATCGCCTGGGAAAACGAAGCATTTCTTTCTGTGAGGGATAATCCGGATGATTACGAGATCGTAACACCGAGCATCAGCATTTTGGCGCAGCCGTCCGTTGCAGTTGTGGATGAGAATGTGAAAAAGCATGATAACGAGGATGCGGCGCAGGCCTATCTGAAATATCTGTATTCCGATGAAGCACAGGAGCTGATTGCTGAAAATTATTACAGACCGGTAAAGCAGAAGATTTTGAAAAAACATGCAGATACTTTCAATCTGAAAGTGAAGCTGACAACTATCAAAGATTTCGGCGGCTGGGATGAAGTGCAGAAAAAGCATTTCGCAGATGGCGGAGTGTTTGATGAGATTTATGAGGAATAAGATGTTATAGCTGTCGGAAACTGACAGATAAGAATTGCTCTTTGGCGAGGCTGTTAATGGCATGGAAATGCATATAAAAAATGATGATACAGACATAGCAGAAAGAGAAAAGAGGGGAGACAGAAATGAAGAAACAACAGAGTAAACGGGTGATACCAGGCTTTGGACTGACAATGGGAGTGACTTTGGCGATGCTGAGTATCGTGGTTCTGATTCCCCTTGCATCTCTGGCAGTTTATTCAGCGCGGCTGGGATTTGGAGAATTTATCCAGGTGATCACGAGACCTAGAGTTTTGTCCGGATTTTATGTAAGCTTTATTACCGCATTTGCGGCGACAGTGGTGAATGCCATTATGGGACTGATCCTTGCGTGGGTGCTGGTGAGGTATGATTTTCCGGGAAAAAGGATCATGGATGGAATGATCGAACTGCCTTTTGCGCTGCCGACAGCAGTTGCCGGTATCTCGCTGACATCACTGACATCCGATAAAGGAATTGTGGGAAGTTTTTTTGCAAAGTTCGGGATCAAGATTGCGTATACCAGGATCGGTATCACGGTTGCGCTGATCTTTGTGGGAATTCCTTTTGTAGTCCGTGCCATTCAGCCGGTGCTGGAAAAGCTGGACGGCTCCTATGAGGAGGCGGCACGTGTTATGGGCGCAAAACCCTTCACGATCTTCCGGAGAGTTATTTTTCCGGAGCTTCTTCCGGCAATGCTTTCGGGAGCGGGACTTGCTTTCGGACGCTGCCTGGGAGAATACGGAAGTGTTGTTTTTATCGCAGGAAACAAGCCTTATTATACAGAGATCACGCCGTTGATTATCATGTCAAAGCTTCAGGAATTTGACTACGAAAGTGCAACATCGATCGCACTGGTAACGCTGGCAGTATCATTTCTGATCCTGTTCGGTGTGAACATGGTGCAGGCAAGAAATACGAAACGTATCAGAGGGAGGGACGCATAATGGACGAAAAAAAGAAGCAGGCCGGCGGGCCGGTGAAATGGATCCTGATCGGAATTTCCGTGCTCTTTCTTTTTGTGATGCTGGTGCTTCCTCTGGTGGTTGTTGTGACTCAGGCGCTGAGCAAGGGCTGGCAGTGCTATGTAGAGGCGGTAACAGATGAGTACACGCTGAAAGCTCTGGTGCTTACCATTGAAGCGACAGTAGCTGCTGTTGTGTGCAACACGATTTTCGGTCTGTGTGCAGCCTGGGCTATGACCAGATTTCATTTCCGTGGGAAAAAACTTCTTACGACTTTGATCGATATTCCGGTTACCGTATCACCGGTCATCGCTGGTCTTATCTACATTCTGGTTTTCGGAAAACAGAGCCCGCTGTACCCAGTTCTTGAAAAAGCAGGAATTCAGATCGTATTTGCAGTTCCGGGAATCATTCTGGCAACAATCTTTGTTACGTTTCCTTTTGTATCGCGAGAAATCATTCCGGTTCTGGAATCCATTGGTTCCGATGAGGAAGAGGCGGCAGCACTGATGGGTGCGAAAGGCTGGACGATCTTTACGAAAGTAACTTTCCCGCATATTAAATGGGCGTTCCTTTATGGTGTTGTGCTGTGTACAGCAAGAGCAATGGGAGAGTTTGGAGCAGTGTCCGTACTGTCCGGACATCTCCGTGGAAAAACAAATACACTTCCGCTTCATGTGGAGATTCTTTATAACGAATTCCAGTATGTTCCGGCGTTTGCGGTTTCTTCGATCCTGGTGATCCTGGCGGTGATCCTTCTGATCGCGAGAAACGTTCTGGAGCATAAGGGAAAGGGGGAAAAAGGCGATGTACGTTGAGTTAAAAAATATCAATAAAACATATGGAGATTACAAGGCATCTGACAACGTAAGTTTTGGCATCGAAAAAGGTAAGCTGATCGGTCTTCTCGGTCCCAGCGGAAGCGGAAAGACAACGATCCTCCGTATGATCGCCGGTCTGGAACAGCCGGATAGCGGCGAGATCATCATTGACGGAAGAGTGGTCAATGATGTTCCTGCCAGCGAGCGAGGTATTGGATTTGTGTTCCAGAATTATGCCCTTTTCCGGTATATGACTGTGTATGATAACATTGCTTTCGGACTGAAGGTACAGAAAGCTGACAAAAAATATATTAAACAGAGAGTTATGGAACTGGTAGAGCTGATCGGGCTGAAAGGACTTGAGAAAAGATATCCAAGTCAGCTGTCCGGTGGACAGAGGCAGAGAGTTGCTTTTGCGCGAGCGCTTGCCCCGAATCCTCAGCTGCTTCTGCTGGATGAGCCGTTTGCTGCGATCGATGCAAAGATCCGTACAGAGCTTCGAAGCTGGCTGAAGGATATGATCGAGAAGCTTGGAATTACCAGTATTTTTGTTACTCATGACCAGGATGAGGCTATTGAGGTGGCAGATGAGATCATTATTACCAACCGTGGACGTATCGAGCAGAAGGGAACACCTCTGGAGGTTTACCAGAATCCGGATACTGCGTTTACTGCGGGATTTTTCGGGCAGACTTCTGTGATCGATGATTACCAGGTGTTCAATCACTTCGAGGAAGTTCCGGGTGGTGAAAAAGCCATTGTGCGGCCGGAATTTGTGAAGGTGACGAAGAAAAATGAGGAGCAGAAATATAAGAGTTCTGCAACAGAAGGCGTCGTAGAACGAGTAGCATTCCGCGGCAGCAGCCTGGAACTGAAAGTCCGGGTAGGAGACACTGTGTTAAGTGCCAGAAGAAGTCTGGATGAAGAACCCGTCCGGGAAGGCGAAGTTGTGGATGTGTTTGTGCAGAGGATTTTTGTAACGAAGGGAAATGAGGCAGTGCTGCTGCATAATACAGCTATGGTTGAGGATTGGCTGGTTATATAAAAAAATGCCGCGGGAGCGGCATTTTTTTATGAGCAAGTAGCGTTAGCGGATTGCGAATATCATATGATGAGGCCGTGGGAGCGGCATTTTTTTATATATGTGAAATTTTCACACCGTAATATTCTGCAAGAGAATCCACCAGGTCATCACGGATTTTTTTGTGGTCATTGCCATCCAGGGACATGACACAGGATACCATCTGACGTTTTTTATCAACGACGCAGTATTGGCCGTAATTGCCGGACAGGATCAGTGTATCTTCCATAGGTCCCATATATATGAAATATCCATAACCATAGCTCTGGTAATCTGGATGCTCCGTCAGTGGATTGTAAGAATCGATATGTTTCTGACAGGCATCAATCACGAATTTTTTTGGGACGATCTGTTTTCCGTTCAGGGAACCCTCATGCAGAAGCAGATGTCCAAAACGAGCCAATTCATCAATCGTCAGATACAGTCCGTTAGCTGCCATGCAATGTCCCTGAGGGCAGAGGGTCCAGTCCGGATTCGGGATGCCAATTGGTTCAAACAGACGATATCGCAGATAATTCAGCAAACCGGTTCCGGATTTTTCTTCCAGAAGAACAGACAAAATATAGGAACAGAAATTGCTGTACACGAAATGGGTACCGGGTGTATAGGGAAAAGAATCATTCTGGAAAAAATATCTTACCCAGTCTTTTTCTCTGTATCGTTCCGGACCGTCGCAGAAAAAGAGAGGATCTTTCTGACCGGATGACATCGTAAGCAGATCACGGATCTTTATCTTGTACAGATTTTCAGAAGGGTCGGAAGGGAAATATTTTTCAAACCAGGGATAAATGTATTCATCAAGAGTGATCAGTCCTTCACGTTCTGCGATACCTGCGGCCATTGCAACAAAAGGCTTGCTGATAGACCATATATTTAAACGGGTTTTGACCGGAAAAAGTCTGAATTCTTCTTTTAGAAGATCATTTTTATATATCTGTGCATAGATGATATTGGAATGATGTTGCTTAGATTTTTCAAGAAAAATATCTAAAATTTCCTGCATGACAATCCCCCCCTGTAATTATTATTCGTAAAAAAGATCAAAGTCTGAGTAAAGTTCTTCCAGGTCATGAAGGCGTGTACTGATGGACTTGCACTTGCTTTTTCGGATTTTTGCAACAATGCTGTCAAAAAGACAATAGAGACAGGAAAAGGAGTTAAATCCCATTTCATTGAGATTGATCTCTGTAATGACCGCATGATCCGCCAGAGACCATGCCGGTGATGAAATACTGTCTGTGATGGCAAGGATCTTTGCACCATGGTTTTGGGCAACCTGTGCGTATTTCAGTGACCATTTGGTATAGCGGGCAAAAGAGAGCAGAAGAACAACTGTATCTTCAGAAGCTTCCGTGAGATATTCAAAATTGGGATCATAAAATTCATGAACCACCTTGGTATTTCCAAGAAGCTGATTCAGCAAGGTTCCCATCCAGAGTGCTGCACTGTAAGAGGAACGGGCGCCTACAATCAGACGTTTCTTCGCATTGGTCAGATAGGTAACGATCTGATCCATATCATCCTGATTCAGGTGTGAAGCCCAGTTTTCCATGGAATGGAGTTCTTTTGCAATGATGTTCTGATAGAAATTCCCATTGTCCAGTGTGTCATCTGCTGTAGCTGTGGGAATGGAAAGAATGTCATTCTGTACAGTTCTCTGCATCTCGGAAAAACTTTCAAATCCTAGAGAATAAGCGAGGCGTATGATAGTGGTTTCGCTTACGGAAATTTCCTTGCTGAGTTTCGCAAGGGTGGAATAACTGAAAGAATCAAGGTGTTGTAATATATATTCGGCAACTTTCTTCTGGCCAGCAGAAAGAGAAGATATTTTTTCACGGATCAACTGTTCTACTTTCATGAAAAACCTCCTGTTTTGTGTAGTTTGTATAATGAATTATAACAGGCGCAAAGTTTAATTACAATATAATAGAGCAAATAATTCTTCTAAAACAAAATAAAATGTAAATAATGCACAATTAAAAAGATGGATTTTTAATGATATTGTCAATAGAAATTCTGAATTTTAAATGATAATATAGCATTAAATAATTCATATGACGTCAGAAAAAGAATTAAATACACTATCAATATTACGATTTATATGCAAGGGGGGCTTTTATGTCGTCAACAGTAAAGGAAATAAAAGAAAAAACAGGTTACCTGAAACGAAGTGATCTTTATACAATCGGTGTAGGACAGGCGATTGGATCGGGTGTTCTGACACTGATCGGACCGGCAATTCTTTTGACTGGTCAGTCAGCATGGCTGGCATATGTAGCTGCATGTATCTGGGGATTTATGATGATTGCACCAATTCCATGGATCACATCTACACTGAAACTTGGAGGAGGATTTTATTCTCTGGTAGGAGATATGGCCGGCAAACGAGTTGCCGGTATGTATGCAGTAGGATTTTTGCCACAGACAATCAATCTGGCGACTTATGGTGTGGCAATTGGTATGTATGCAAATTCCCTGTGGCCGCAGATTAATGCGAAATGGTTTGGAATTGCAGCCCTGAGTGTGTTCTTTGCCATCAATCTGTGTGGTGTGGATGTAATGGCGAAGGTACAGAAAATTCTGGTTATCCTGCTGTTTGTTGCACTTGGTCTGTTTATTGTTCTGGGATGCCTCCAGCTGAAAAATCCGGTGTTTGAGTTTACAGCACCAGACTTTTTCTCCAATGGTCCATCCGGATTCTTTTCCGCAATCATGCTGTATGTATATTCAACAAACGGATATTCCTGCATTATGAATTATGGTAAACAGGCAAAAGAGGCACATAAAGATATTCCAAAGGCACTTCTGTACTGTATTCCGACACTGATGGTTGTATATGGCGGTGTTGCAATTGTAGCAAGTGGTGTGCTTCCTCTGGATCAGGTAGCCGGACAGCCGCTTACCCTGGTTGCAAAAAATATTTTAAATCCGGCACTTTTCACAGTATTTATGATTGGTGGTCCGGTACTTGCACTGTCTTCATCCATTAATTCAACAATTTCCAATAACTGTATTCCGGTTGCACAGTCCTGTAAAGATGGATGGCTTCCGAAATCATGGGCAGCTCAGAACAGAAGAGGGGCTTACTGGAAACTGATGACATTTACTTATCTTATGGGAATATTACCTGTGTTACTGGACTTTTCTATCAGTGATGTTGTAAATAATATTATGCTTCTGGCATCAGCACTGGCATTTCTGCAGATTTATGCTTATTTCCAGCTTCCGAAAAAACATGCAGAAGCATGGGAAAAATCACCAATGCATATTTCTAACGGAAAATATTATTTCCTCTGCTGTTTGAGCCTGTTTGCATATATCTGCATTTTTATCAATTCTTGCAGAAGCCTGAAACTTCCGGTAGTAATCATCAGTCTGATAGCCATTGTAGTATGCATGGCTTACGGATGGTTTAGAAGTGTAAGTCCTGATGTAAAGATGGAAACAAGTGTGTGGGAGGATTAATGTTTATGAATAAAGACCAGAACCTGATCAATGAATTTGCTATCAAAACTTTAAAAGAAAATCTCAATGTTATGTATGCGCAGATATGGCGTGAAGGACAGTTAACGGCAGAATATAAAAGAATGCCGGTGAAAACCCGCCTGAATACCTGGTCTGCATGCAAAGGCGTGGTATCCTGTGCAGTGGGAATTGCACTGGATGAGGGATTGCTTCAGCTGGATGAGAAGATCGTTGATATTTTTCCGGAGTATGTTCCAGAAAAAACAGAAGGATATCTTGGTGATGTGACCCTGGAAAATATGCTGACAATGACCACCGGTCTGGAAAGCTCGCTGTTTTTCTGTGACTGGCCGGAACGTTATACAACGCTAGACTGGATCAGATATTTCTTTGAAAATGCGAAGGTTGTAAATAAACCAGGAACTCAGTGGCTGTACAGTAATTTCAATACCTATATGATCAGCTGTGCTATTGAAAAACGTGCGGGTGTCAATCTTCTGGAATATCTGAGAAATCGATTTTTTGAACCATTGGGAATTGGAAATCCGGACTGGACTTTGTGTCCGAAAGGTCATGTACATGCTGCGAATGGTCTTTATGTAAATATTGACGAGTTCACCAGATATGGACAGCTGATCCTTCATAAAGGAAAATACAATGGAAAACAGTTGGTGCCGGAAGAATATATGAAAGTTGCGACTTCCAATCTTGTAGACAATTCAGCGGCAGGAAGTCCGGGAAATCTTTATTCCGGTTTTGGATATGGATATCAGTTTGTAATGAATCCGGAAGCCGGTTCCTATCGATCCGATGGAAATTATGGTCAGTTCTGTCTGGCGTTTCCTGACAAGGATGCAGTAGTAACTGTAATGTCTCTGGAGGGGGATTTCCAGAAAATAGGAAATCATCTATGGACGACAGTAATTCCTGAATTATAAGAATTCTGTCTTGCAAATCAGACAGTGAAAGGTGAATGGTAGCTTAAATCTTTCTGACTTGACATTGATTAGAAATCGTTTTATACTAAACCATGTAAATAACAGGGGAGCTTGTGATGGCAGGCTGAGAGGAAGTCTTCAACTTCGACCCTTATACCTGATTTGGATAATGCCAACGTAGGAACGTATAAGATGAATTTACGGGAGATACCTTGGTGTATCTCCTTTTTTATTGGATGCGGATGTTTTTATCCGATTGAATACGTAAGATCAGGATTTACAGGGAAGGGTTCAAGAGCGAACACTTTTAACCCCGGTATCGACAATTGAATATTGGAAAATTTGAGAGTGAACTGAGTTCATGAAGGGGTGCACCACCGCGGGTGTATTTCTTTGTGGACTCTTTTTTTATTAACGAATAGCTTTTGAAATTTCCGGAAAGGAGAGATCATGATCACAGTAAATGGTGAAACCAGAACACTGGAAAATCCAGTAACAGTAACAGAATATCTGGAAGCATGTAACTATGTTCCGGTGCAGGTTGTAGTGGAGCTGAATGAAGAGATCATTAAAAGAGAGACTTACGATACAACAGTACTGAAAGATGGAGATGTTGTGGAAATTCTGCAGTTTATGGGTGGCGGAAGCTGCTGATGTGAAAATATTTTCTGTAAACAGATAAAAGAAAGGTGGACATAAAAAATGACAACAGCAAACACAAATGAAGACAAACTGGTTCTGGGAGGCCATGAGTTTACTTCCCGTTTTATCCTTGGTTCAGGAAAATTTTCCCTGGAGCTTGTAAAAGCATGTATTGAAAAAGCAGGAACTCAGATCGTAACACTTGCCCTGCGACGTGCAAATGAGGGTGGACTTGCGAACATTCTTGACTATGTGCCGAAGGATGTTACACTTCTTCCGAATACATCAGGGGCCAGAAATGCACAGGAGGCAGTCCGCATTGCAAGACTTTCCCGCGAGCTTGGCTGCGGAGATTTTGTAAAGATCGAAGTTATCCACGATTCCAAATATCTTCTTCCGGATAATTATGAAACTATCAAAGCAACCGAAATCCTTGCAAAAGAGGGCTTCGTAGTCATGCCGTACATGTATCCGGATCTGAATGCAGCCAGAGATCTGGTAAATGCAGGAGCTGCCTGCGTAATGCCACTTGGCTCTCCGATCGGTTCCAACAAAGGAATCTGCACAAAAGAATTTATCCAGATCCTCATCGATGAGATCGACCTTCCGATCATCGTAGACGCTGGAATCGGCCGTCCGTCACAGGCATGTGAAGCAATGGAAATGGGCGCAGCAGCGGTTATGGCAAATACAGCTATTGCAACTGCAGGAGACGTCCGTGTTATGGCGGAAGCCTTTAAGAAAGCTATTGAGGCAGGAAGAAGTGCATATCTTTCAGGTATGGGAAGAACTCTGGAGAGAGGTGCAAGTGCATCCTCACCATTGACCGGATTTCTTCATGAGTAAAATTGATAAATGAATGATTGAACGCAGAACACTAAGCGGGGGACAGCCGCTGCCTGTGCAGTGAATCGCAGGTATTGTCTGGTTTCAATTGAAATTGAGTTTATGGATATTCATCAGTGAGAAACAGAACATTGCTGCAATATATGAGAGGAGCGACATAAGAGTAATGGCAGAAACAGTACAGGCCAGTCAGCAGGACGGCCATTTTAATGAAAGTATCGTAAATGAAGAAATTCTGGAAGATATGAAAAAGAACCGTATCGATCATATGAAATACCTTCCGGATATGGAGCAGCTGGAAGAATCTGATGTAATGGATCAGGTTATTTCTGCAATGAATGCATATGATTATGATAAATATACAGAAGCAGATGTACGGAGGGCACTTGCTCATGACAACCGTACGCCGGAGGATTTTAAAGCCCTGCTTTCGCCAGCAGCACTTCCACTTCTGGAAGAAATCGCACAGGCTGCACGGATCGAAACAAGGAAACATTTTGGAAACAGTGTCTGTATGTTTACACCGATCTACATTGCAAACTACTGCGAAAATTACTGTATTTACTGTGGATTTAACTGCCACAACAAGATCCGCCGTGCACAGCTGAATGAGGAAGAGATTGAGAAGGAAATGGCAGCTATTGCAGAAACCGGCCTTCAGGAAATCCTGATCCTTACCGGCGAAAGCAAATCCAAATCCAATGTAGAATATATCGGAAAAGCCTGCGAGATTGCCCGGAAATATTTCAAGGTGGTAGGTCTTGAAGTGTATCCGATGAATTCTGATGAGTATGCATATCTTCACAAATGCGGTGCAGATTATGTAACTGTTTTCCAGGAGACCTATAATTCTGATAAATACGAAACCCTGCATCTGGCAGGTCACAAGAGGATTTTTCCATATAGATTAAATACACAGGAACGTGCGTTAAAAGGCGGCATGCGAGGAGTCGGTTTTGCAGCTCTTCTGGGACTGGATGATTTCCGCAAAGATGCTTTTGCAACAGGATATCACGCATATCTTTTGCAGAGGAAATATCCACACGCAGAGATTGCTTTTTCCTGCCCGAGACTTCGCCCGATCATCAACAATGACCGAATCAATCCGAAAGATGTCCACGAACCGCAGCTTCTTCAGGTAGTTTGTGCATATCGTCTGTTTATGCCATTTGCAAGCATTACCGTATCCACCAGAGAGTGCGAGCGTGTCCGCGATAATCTGGTAAATATCGCAGCAACCAAGATTTCAGCAGGTGTCAGCACAGGAATCGGAAGCCATGTAGATGATATTGAGGATAAAGGTGATGACCAGTTTGAGATTTCAGACGGAAGATCTGTGGATGAAGTTTTTAATGCACTGAAAGATCATGGTCTGCAGCCGGTGATGAATGATTATATCTATCTGTAAAATAAATGTGATGGTTAATAATTATTATCAACAATATTTGGGAAAAGGGATAATGTCATACACGCGTATAGATGATCGTACAAACAGCAGGGGATAACTTCTGTGGAATATGTGGAAAACCATCCGCTCGAAAAAGCGATTTTTTAGGACGGGTGTGGATAACTGTTTCGCAAGAGTTTTTCTGGAAAGATTTTTGCCAAATAGGATAAATTTCTGGATAATGCAGACTTGGATGAAATAAAGGAGGTCATTGCGATGACGAGAATTGGTCAGATGTTACTGGATGAGGGAATGGAACAGGGCATGGAGCTGACACAATATTTACTGGACAGAAACCGCACAGAAGACCTGAAACGAGCTGTTAAAGATGAAGCTTATCGCAAAAACTATTGGAAAAGCTGAATTCACAAGGCTGATTGCGTTTTCACAAAAGTATTCAACGGCACTGAATCGTATGCAAAAATCGTGGAAAATACACCGATAACAGAAGAAAATCAGAATAAAAATCTACAAAATCAGCATTAACGGTGCTGCTACTGGAAATCTCATGAAAACGGTTTCCAATCTGACAGTTTTCATATGGACTTACTCATGTTTATAATAGCCCCAACAACAAAACACGAGGCAAAAAACAGGAGGTAAGTATTATGAAAAGAAGATGGAAATCAGCAGTAGCAGCTCTTGCAGCAGTAGCAACAATTGGAAGCCTTACAGGGGTGACAACCTATGCGGCGGACAACGTCAGCATCACCAATGTATCTTATGATCCGACCAGAGAGCTTTACGAACAGTACAATAAGATTTTCCAGGAACACTGGAAAGAAAAAACAGGTCAGGATGTGGAGATCACGCAGTCACATGGTGGTTCCGGCAAGCAGGCACTTGAGGTTGCCAACGGACTGGAAGCAGATGTGGTAACACTGGCACTTGAGTATGATGTGGATGCGATCCAGGATGCAGGACTTATCGATGACGGATGGGTGGATGAATTTCCGGAGGACAGCTCACCATACACATCAACTATCGTATTTCTCGTAAGAAAAGGAAATCCCAAGAACATCAAAGACTGGGATGATCTGGTAAAGAAAGATGTAGGTGTGATCACACCAAATCCGAAAACCTCCGGCGGAGCAAGATGGAATTATCTGGCAGCCTGGGCCTATGCAAAAGATAAATATAACGGAGACGAAGATAAGATCAAAGAATTCATCGGAGATCTTTATAAAAACGTACTTGTCCTTGATACCGGAGCCAGAGGTGCAACAACTTCATTTGTAGAAAACGGACAGGGAGATGTACTGATCGCCTGGGAAAATGAAGCCTATCTTTCCGTAAAAGATTATCCGGACGACTACGAGATCGTAACACCAAGCATCAGTATTCTTGCACAGCCGTCAGTAGCGGTAGTCGATAAAGTCGTAGACAAAAGAGGCACCAGAGATGTGGCAGAGGAATATCTGAATTATCTCTACTCCGATGAAGCACAGCGGATCGCCGGTGATAATTATTACCGTCCGTCAAACCAGGATATTCTGAAAGAATACTCCGATGTGTTTGACCTGGACATCAATCTTGTTACCATTGATGATTTCGGTGGATGGAAAAAGGCACAGGAAACGCATTTCTCAGATGGAGGGATTTTTGATCAGATTTATAAAGGATAACCGACAGAAGATATGATCAGATAGAACAACACAAAGGAGCTGCAGAACAATGAAGACTCAAGTTCTGCAGCTTCTTTTGTGCAAATATGATGTGCCTTTTGCGACCGGAGATACAGCTATGGATCTTCCGGTATGCAAAATAACGGCAGAGGGGCAGAGTGGGATCAGGTATGGCTTCCTTCGGTCAGGGAACAGCCATCCATCATACGGATTCCGTTTATGGTATCCAGATAGGTGTCATACATTTCCTTCCATTCGTCAGAGGCATCCTCGGAGTACTGGCTGATGGTGGACAGAAGATCGTATTTTTTGCCATCGACAGTTTCGATGCGGCCGAGATAGCCCTGCCATACACTGTCCAGAGGCTGGTCTTCACCATCGTAATATCTGGCTTCCAGGGTCAGTACAGGAACATCCTCATTGTAATAAGTCAGTTTATATCCACCATTTTCGGTTTCGGTCGTTTCATAACGGCAGAGATATTTCCAACGCTCTGGTGTGAGAACCTGGAAGTAATCAGTCATAGCCATATCTACACGCTCTGCGTAAACGAAATCTATGGATTTGATCAGCTCGGTGGCCTCTTTTTCGGCTGCTTTATCATAGGTGTCTGACGGAGTCAGGATAAAAAGACCAAATGTATAATCGTCAGTCTGGCATACAAGCGCATCTACATTTTTTTCTTCTTCGTTGACTGCGGTTAAGTATTGATATTTTGTAGCAGGATAAGATTCAAAGGTAAGGTCCTTTTTGGTGATGATCTCGCCCTTTACCGGATAGTATTCTGCCAGAAAACCCTTCAGGGAAGAATCCTCCAGAGAAGAGTTTGGCACTTTTAAAACAAAAGCATTACTTTTTCCGCCATTTACGGAACGTTGTTCAAAATAACCTTCTTTTTCGGGCATGGATTCTCTGATCGTATCATCGGCAGGAAATCCAACCCGCATATGAAGCTCGCCACGCTTTTCCGATTCAGAGGATTCTTCTGTGTCTGTATCGGAAGAGGAACTGGAGGATGAAGAATCGGAATTCTGCGAGGAGGGGTTTCCACTAGTATCGGAGGACTCTTCTGAAGGATTTCCGGAGGAGGAATCAGCTTCTGAATCGGAATATTCCTGAAGATTACCATAGTCATCAATATAATATTTGTCTCTGGAGCCAATATATGTGGTTCCGGTGGCATCCTCCAGCCACACACTGCCGTCCTCATAATAATAATGAGGTTCAAAAAAACCGTCCTGTTCGGTCCAGCCGGCGTCGTTGCCCTCCATTAGTTCTCCGGAATCCGGGTCAGGGGCATAATTACCTTCCCCGATATATTCATCCTCGGAACCATTGCGGTACCAGTAATCTCCGTTTTCATCCTGCCAGATGTACTGACCGTCATCGGTTGGAGGGTCAGAAGCGAGGACTGGGACTGCAGATATGGAAAGAGCGATCGCGCCTGTTAAAAGAACTAAGATTTTTTTATGCATAGGCACCTCCTGATAAATTGCGCAGCAGTTATTCAGTTACTGTCCACGTATCATAAATTTTTACAAAATAAAAAGGATCTGTTTGTTAAGTATATTGTAACAGACAGATCCTGATATTCGGAAATGTGAAGAAAAAGAGACATTTACCGGCAGGTAAAAAGATATCCCTTCCCATAAACCGAGACAATGTCATATTCATCGGTATCCTCAGCACCGATCTTGGTCCGCAGGTTAAAGATATGCCGCCGTACCGTGCTCGTATCCGTTCCCGCACAGCTGCCCCATACTGCTTCATAGAGCTCCTTTGCAGAAAAAATCTTCTCCTGGTTTTCGGCAAGGAGACGCAGCAGGGAGAATTCGGTCCGGGTAAGGCCTATGTCAGTATTATTGAGATATGCATGGCCGTCTGAAAGATCCAGCCGCAGGCTTCCGATGGTGATCTGGCGGGAGGACTGAAATTTTTCTTTTATTTTTTCTTCCATTCGTTTCTGGCGTTCCAGAAGCATCTGGATCACGGCCAGAAATTCGTCGAAATTATAAGGCTTGGTGAGATAATAGTCGCCTCCCTGCTGAAGTCCTTCTACCTTATCGCGGATATCACTTTTTCCTGTGAGGAAAAGAACCGGGTTCATGGTTTTTTCGCGGAAGCAGCGGCAGATATCCAGGCCGTTTCCGTCCGGAAGCATAATGTCCAGGATGAGAAGATCCGGCAGATGTTCTTCAAGCTGATGACAGGCTTCGGCGGCTGTCTGTGCAGTGCGGACATCGTAGCCACGGCGCCGCAGCATCCGGCAGTTGGTATTCAGCACCTGTTCTTCATCCTCGACCATAAGGATAAGCGATTTCTTTTCATTCATTTATGATTCCTCCTCCGGAAGTGAGAAGAACACCTGAGTTCCCTCGCCTTCTTTACTTTTCAGCCATATTTTGCCGCCGTGGGCAGTGATGATCTGATGACATACATAGAGACCTATGCCGTGCCGCCAGTAATCTTTATCTGCAGAAACATAACCCTTGAGTGCGTTTTTTCGCATTTCTTCTGACATGCCGGTTCCGGTGTCGGAGACGCAAATGGTCTGCCAGCCTGGTTCGCCGGAAAGAGAAATAGTGATGGTTCCGTTCCTGGTATGACGCTCTGCATTGGAGATCAGATTGGTGATAACCTGGATCAGCCGTTCCGGGTCTGCAGAGATTTCCAGGAGGTCGGGCTGTATCGTAAGGACCAGCTGGTTATTCCCAGGACTTGGATGACTGCTGAAATCTTTTTCCACAGAATGTAAAAGTGCTCCCAGATCTGATGGTACAAGGGAAAGGGCCAGCCGTCCCTGCTCAATGGAAACGGTATCCATAAGATCCAGCACAATTCGGTCGATCCGCATTACCGACTGTTCAATAGTGCGGAGATTTTCCTGCATAAGAGAGAAATCCAGAGGATCTTCCTCAAGGAGCTCGGAAGTGTCACGGGCGTGGAGAGAGATGGAACTCAGTGGATTTTTGATCTCGTGGGCAACGGTGGTCAGGAAGGTGGACTTGGCATTATCAAGGGAGCGCAGCCGCAGATTCTGTTCCTCCAGAAGGAGCTGCTGCTGATTGTATTCCTTCAGATGAAAATAGAGAACACTGCCGCAGACAATACTTACAGAGACAAATGCCAGAAGAATGTCTGCCAGCCGGTCAGCTTCCGTGGAAAAGGGAGTTACTGTGTCCGGAAAATGGTATGCAACCAGACATAGTCCTATATACAGGACAATCTCCAGCAGAGAAACGATCAGAGCCCGTCTTTTTTCCAGCATTAGCACAGTAAAAATAATAGCAAACACGAAGAAAGCCGGCATACCGCCATGATATCCGCCGCTGGTAAAAAACATCACCGGAAAAACGATCAGAAAGATCACGACAATGGTGATCAGGTAGCAGCGCTGATATTTCCCACTGTAATAGGAATAAAGAAAAAGTCCTCCGGAGACTGCAACCAGTGCAATGTTGATCAGTACATTTCCCCAGGAACCGGTCCCGAGACTGAGAAAGGCCATGATCAGGCTGATCACAGTGCCTCCCAAGGCGAGGATGTTGAACAGCCGGACGCGGAAATCAAGGGTGGGGCTGAATAAAGAGTGAAAAATAGTTCGGAGCTTAGGATTTATATTGATAGGGATCACCTCCTGCTCTTAATGTTGGTTTGTATGTCTGCGAGCATCTTTCTTTTGGGGCTGTAATTCCCGTAACTGCTATAATTGTACCATGCTGCTGTATAGTTGTGTACACAAAAAAATACATTTAATCCCATTTTCCTATTGACATACTATGAATAGTAGGTTAATATAAGTGACAACAAAAGAAAGGGAAGAGGCTATGAACGAATACGGCTTTAATACAGGGCTGCTCCACGGCACCGATGAGAAATATCCACAGGGAGCCACACAGGTTCCAATCTATCAGAGCAGCGCATTCCGGCATGACAGCGCGGAAGACCTGGAGAAAATTTTTGACAATAAAAAAATGGGCTTCTCCTATACAAGGATCAACAATCCTACGGTGGAGTCCTTTGAGAAGAGAGTGACTATGCTGGAGGATGGAATCAGCAGTGTGGCCTGTGCATCCGGAATGGCAGCGCTGACCAATGCGTTTCTGAACATTCTTCAGGCTGGAGATGAGATCGTAGCAGCCTGCGGACTGTACGGCGGAACTGTGGAACTGTTCGATGATCTGAAGCCTTTCGGGATTTCCGTAAAATATGTGAAAGAGAATAAGCCGGAAGCTTTTGAGGCAGAGATCACAGAGAAGACGAGACTTGTTTTCGCGGAGACCATCGGAAACCCCAAGCTGGACGTTACCGATATCCAGGCGGTTGCAGAAGTGGCACATAAGCATGACGTACCGCTGATCGTAGACAACACCGTGGCAACACCGTATCTGATCCAGCCACTGAAGCTTGGAGCTGACATCGTGGTTCATTCCTCTTCCAAGTATATCAATGGAAGCAGCGATGCCATCAGCGGTATTCTTGTCTGTGGTAAGGGTCTGAAATGGGACCCTGACCGATATCCGGGACTTGCTCCATACCGGAAATTCGGACCATTTGCATACATCGCCAAGCTTAGAAACGGACTTTTCCGGAATACTGGCGCGTGTCTTGCTCCGCAGAATGCTTTCCTTAATAATCTGGGACTGGAAACCCTGGGACTTCGAATGCAGAGACAGTGTGACAATGCACTGGAGCTTGCGAGATTTTTACAGAGCCTGGGTGGTGACATTGAAGTAAATTATCCGGGACTGGAAGAAAGCCCTTATCACGAAATTGCAAAAAAGCAGTTTAAGAATGGCTACGGAGCTATCGTAACCGTAAGAACAGGAAGCAAGGAGAAGGCTTTTTCCATTATTAATTCATTGAAGATTCCGCTGATCATCTCCAACATCGGAGACACGAAGACACTGGTCATTCATCCTGAATCCACTATCGCGGCACACATTTCCGATGAAGAGAAGCTGCAGTCAGGAGTATTCGAAGATCTGATCCGTATCAGTGTGGGAATTGAAGATATTGAAGATTTAAAAGAAGATTTCAAACAAGCGATAGAAAATAACCGATAAAATCTAAGAGCTGCACCAGCAGAGAAATGGAGAGTTCGTTATGGCAAAAGTAGATTATGCTACATTAAAAAAAGGTGGTTTCATGAGACAGAAGCAGAAGAATAATTTTTCTCTTCGTCTTGCCTGTGTAGGCGGTACGCTTACAGCAGAGAATCTTAAGAAGATCGCAGAAGTGGCTGAGAAATACGGTGACGGATATGTACATCTTACTTCCAGACAGGGAGTTGAGATTCCGTTCATTAAATTAGATGATATTGATGATGTAAAGGATGATCTTGCGAAAGGCGGATGCAAGCCTGGTGTCTGTGGGCCGAGAGTTCGTACAGTTACAGCCTGCCAGGGTAATGCTGTCTGTCCGAGCGGAAATATCAACAGCTATGACATTGCGATGAAATTAAATGAGAGATATTTCGGAAGAGAGCTTCCTCATAAATTTAAATTTGGTGTTACCGGATGTCAGAACAACTGTCTGAAGGCAGAGGAGAATGATGTAGGAATCAAGGGAGCAGCCCAGGTCAGCTGGAAAGAGGACGCATGTATCCACTGTGGTGTTTGTGAAAAGGCCTGCAGAGAAAATGCTATCTCCTTTGAGGATGACAAGCTGGTGATCGACACAGAGAAATGTAACTACTGCGGCAGATGTGCGAAATCCTGTCCTGTAGATGCATGGGATGTAAACGAAGCATACATCGTTTCCTTTGGCGGAACGTTTGGAAATCACATCAGCAAGGGACAGGAATTCCTTCCACTGATCACGTCTGAGGAGCAGCTTTTCAGAGTGACAGACGCAGCAATCCAGTTCTTTGATGATCATGCAAATCCGGGAGAGCGTTTTAAATTTACCATCGACCGGGTAGGCACTGAAAAACTTCAGGAAGTTTTGAAAGGAGCATACAATGGCTGATATTAAGATTGATGATACCGTAGATATTACCGATGTGGTCTGCCCGGTAACCTTTGTAAAAGCAAAGGTAGCACTTGAAGAGCTGGATGACGGACAGATCCTGGCGATCAAAATGAACGATGGCGAGCCGGTACAGAATGTGCCGAGAAGTGTGAAGGAAGAAGGACATCAGATCCTGAAGCTCGAGGACAACGAAGACGGAACGTATACACTGATCGTAAGAAAAGTTGAAGAATAGGAGAACAGAGAAATGACAATCACAGTTGCAGGAAATAAAAAAGAGTACGAAGATGGGCTGAAGCTTACAGAGCTTATTGAGAAAGAGGATATTGAAAGTCCTGAGTATGTAACCGTAACTATCAACGATGAATTCATCAGCAAGTCAGACGTTCCGGAGACAGAGGTAAAGGACGGAGATGTTGTTGAGTTCCTGTACTACATGGGAGGAGGCGCAAGATAATGGCTTTTACAAATGAGCAGCTTGAGCGGTACTCCCGCCATATCATCCTGAAAGAGGTTGGAGTAAAAGGCCAGAAAAAGCTTCTGAATGCAAAAGTTCTGATCATCGGAGCCGGCGGACTTGGAGCACCGGCAGCCCTTTATCTTGCAGCAGCAGGTGTGGGAACTATCGGAATCGTAGATGCAGATGAGGTAGATCTTTCCAATCTTCAGAGACAGGTCATCCACACAACTGCAGATGTCGGCAAGCTGAAGGTAGAGTCCGCGGCTGAGACAATGAAGGCCATCAACCCGGACGTTACCGTAAATACATATCATACCTTTGTAGATTCCAGCAATATCATGGATCTGATCAAAGATTACGATTTCATTCTGGACGGAACGGACAACTTTCCAGCAAAATTCCTGATCAATGATGCCTGTGTAATGGCTGAGAAGCCGTTTTCACATGCAGGGATCATCCGTTTCCAGGGACAGCTGATGACTTACGTTCCGGGACAAGGCCCATGCTACAGATGTGCATTTCAGAGCCCGCCGCCAAAGGATGCCGTACCGACCTGTAAGCAGGCTGGCGTGATCGGAGCTATGGGCGGAGTGATCGGAAGCCTTCAGGCAATGGAAGCGATCAAGTACATCATCGGACAGGGTGATCTTCTTACAGGAAGACTTCTCACCTACGATGCACTGAAGATGACCTTCCGTACTGTGAAGCTTCCGAAGAACCATCATTGCCCGGTATGCGGCGATGATCCGACGATCACAGAGCTGATCGATTATGAGCAGGCTGTGTGTGAATTAAAACACTAAAAATTAAGTATAGAAACCCATTGGAGGCTGCGAAGAAATGCTGAAATTAAAAAAAGAAGATTACGAGAAAATATTAGATCACTGCAGAAAAGGACTTCCCAATGAGTCCTGCGGCCTTCTGGGCGGGACCATTGAGGGCGATGTAAAAACCATCGAGAAGGTGTATCTGCTGACAAATATTGATGAAAGCAACGAACACTTTTCCATGGACCCGAAGGAACAGCTGAGCGCGATCAAAGATATCCGTCAGAACAGATATCAGATGATCGGAAACTTTCATTCTCATCCGGAGTCTCCGTCAAGGCCTTCCGAAGAAGATAAACGACTTGCATTTGACCCGAACATCGAATATCTGATCCTCTCCCTTATGGATGCAGAAAATCCGGTGTTGAAGGCCTTTGGCGTAGATAAAGAAAAAAATGTAACTGTACATGAGATTCAGATAACAGAGTGATGAGTATGAAAAACAGATTAAACACAAAGGAAATTACAGCAGATGTGCTGATCATAGGCGGAGGTACCGCAGGCTGCTATGCGGCGCTGGTTCTCTCAGAACAGAAAGCCGGCAGGGTACTGATCGCAGAAAAAGCAAATATTAAACGAAGCGGCTGTCTGGCAGCCGGTGTTAATGCCATCAATGCCTACATTGTAAAAGGCCGCAAGCCTCAGGACTATGTAGATTATGCCACAAAGGATGCCGCCGGGATCGTAAGGCAGGACCTTCTTCTTACAGCAGCGGAGAATTTCAACGAAGTTACCGCAAAGATGGAAAAGCTTGGGCTTGTGATCCTGAAGGATGAAAATGGTGATTATGTAGCCAGAGGAAACCGTAACATCAAGATCAACGGTGAAAATTTCAAACCACTTCTTGCTGATGCAGTTCATAAAGCTGAGAACGTAGATGTTCTGAATTATGTAAATATCACAGACCTTCTTGTAAAAGACGGACAGGTTTACGGAGCAGTTGGTTTCTCTATTATGGAAGAAACTGCATACATTATCCGGGCAAAAGCAGTTCTTGTTGCAACAGGCGGAGCGGCCGGACTTTATAAACCGAACAATCCGGGATTTTCCAGACATAAGATGTGGTATCCGCCGTTTAACACAGGCGCCGGATATGCAATGGGAATTCTGGCAGGTGCGGAGATGACGTCCTTTGAGATGCGTTTTATCGCACTTCGCTGCAAGGATACCATTGCTCCTACGGGAACTATCGCACAGGGTGTAGGCGCAAAACAGATCAATGCAGCAGGCGAGATCTATGAGACAAAATACGGACTGACCACAAGCGAGAGAGTTTATGGAACAGTCCGGGAAAATCAGCTTGGTCACGGACCGTGTTACCTGAAGACTACAGGGATTACGAAGGAACAGGACGAAGATCTTCTGAAGGCTTATCTCAACATGGCACCGAGCCAGACTCTGAAATGGATCGAAAGCGGAAAGAACCCCAGCGAGCAGGATGTTGAGATCCAGGGAACAGAGCCATATATCGTAGGCGGTCATACAGCCAGCGGCTACTGGGTAAATACAGGCCGTGAAACCACGGTAAAGGGGCTGTATGCAGCAGGTGATGTTGCAGGAGGATGTCCACAGAAATATGTGACAGGAGCTCTTGCAGAAGGAAAGCTTGCAGCACTGGATATGGTGAAACAGTTTAAGGCCGGAACGCTGAGGGAAGCAGATGTTCAGACTGAGACAGAAATCAAGGTTCAGGAAGAGGAGATTCTTTCTCAGTACGAAAAGTTCCGCAATGAAGATGCACCGGCATTTTCCGTGGAAGAGCTGGAAGAGGCTATGCAGAAAGTCATGGATGAGTATGCAGGAGGAATTGCTTCCAATTATCAGTTTAATGAGAAACAGCTTGCTCTTGCAGATGAAAAAATCCTTCAGCTTCAGGCTCTTGCCGAAAAAACAGCGGTAACAGATATGCATGAGCTGATGTTTGCATATGAACTTCGTGAGCGTCTCATTGTGTGCCGTTCACTGATCGCTCATCTGAAAAACCGCAAAGAGACCAGATGGCATTCTTTCAACGAAAATCTGGATCATCCGGAAACAGATGAGAAATTTTATAAATATGTAAATTCGAAACTGGAAAACGGCGAGATCAGGATGATTTTCCGTGACATTGTAAAGGAGGACACATATGAGCATACGAATTGATCAGAAAAAATGTGTTGGCTGCAGAAAATGCAGTGAAGTATGTCCGGGAACTCTGATCGTCATGGAAGACAAAAAAGCCGTGATGAAATATCCGAAAAACTGCTGGGGCTGCGTTTCCTGTGTGAAGGAATGTAAAGCTGGTGCCATCGACTTTTTCCTTGGTGCAGATATCGGCGGTAACGGAAGTATCATGAATGTAAAAAGCGAAGGTGATATCCTTCACTGGATCATTACAAAAACGGACGGTTCTACCTCCGTGATCGATGTGGATCGACGGAATTCGAATAAATATTAGACCAGAAGATAAGTGCTGCCGGTTTTGGCGGCCGGAACAGGAGGATGAGATCAGATATGAGTGGATTATCACATTTGGATGAGCTGGAAGCAGAGGCAATTTATATCATCCGTGAAGTTGCAGCAGAGTGCGAGAAGCCGGTAATGCTTTATTCTATAGGAAAAGACAGTTCTGTAATGCTTCATCTTGCAATGAAAGCTTTTTATCCGGAGAAACCGCCATTCCCGTTTCTTCACGTAAACACAACATGGAAATTTAAAGAGATGATAGAGTTCCGTGACAAAACCGCGAAGGATCTGGGAATCGAAATGCTTGAGTACATTAATCAGGATGGTGTGAAGCAGGGAATCAATCCTTTTGACAGTGGTTCCGCATACACAGATATTATGAAAACACAGGCTCTGAAGCAGGCCCTTAAGAAATATGGTTTCACAGCTGCATTTGGCGGCGGTCGTCGTGATGAGGAGAAAAGCCGTGCAAAAGAGCGTATCTTCTCCTTCCGTAATGCAGAGCAGGCCTGGGATCCGAAGAATCAGCGTCCGGAGATGTGGAAGCTTTATAATACTGAGATCAATAAAGGCGAAAGTATCCGTGTTTTCCCGATCTCTAACTGGACTGAGACTGATATCTGGCAGTACATTAAGAGAGAAAATATCCCGATCGTTCCTCTTTATTTTGCAAAAGAGCGTCCGATTGTATACAGAGACGGAAATATTATCATGGTGGATGACGACAGGATGCGCCTGAATCCAGGTGAGGAGCCGCAGATGAAAAAGGTGCGTTTCCGTACTCTCGGATGCTATCCTCTGACAGGTGGTATCGAATCTGAAGCGGAGACGCTGGATGAGATCATTGACGAGACTTTAAGCTCTGTGGAATCTGAGAGAACTACACGTGTTATCGATTCCGACGGCGGAGCTGCCAGCATGGAAAAAAGAAAGAGAGAGGGGTACTTCTAGGATGAGCGGATTACTGAAATTTATCACTTGCGGAAGTGTAGATGATGGAAAATCTACACTGATCGGTCATATTCTTTATGATTCCAAGCTTTTATATGCGGATCAGGAAAAAGCCCTTCTTCTGGACAGCAAGGTAGGTTCCAGAGGAGGCGCCATTGATTATTCTCTTCTTCTGGATGGTCTGATGGCAGAACGTGAGCAGGGAATCACTATAGATGTTGCGTATCGTTATTTTACAACAGATAAGAGAAGCTTTATCGTTGCGGATACTCCAGGGCATGAGGAGTATACAAGAAACATGGCGGTTGGAGCTTCCTTTGCTCAGCTTTCCATTATTCTTGTGGATGCGAAGCAGGGGGTTCTGGTGCAGACAAGGCGTCATGCACGTATCTGCGCTCTGATGGGTATTCATCATTTCGTATTTGCTGTTAACAAGATGGATCTTGTTGATTACAGTGAGAGCCGTTTTAATGAGATCGTAAAGGATATTAATGAGCTTTCTGAAACTCTGGGGCTTCAGGATGTTGTGATCATTCCTGTCAGTGCTACAGAGGGTGATAACGTAACGAAGAAGTCTCCGAATATGCCCTGGTATACGGGTAAAGCTCTTCTGGAGCATCTTGAGACTGTGGATGTTTCAGAGGCTGAGAATGTCAGTGAGTTTTATCTGCCTGTTCAGCGAGTTTCTCGTCCAAACCATGAATTTCGCGGCTTCCAGGGCCAGATCGAGAGTGGCCGGGTTCGTGTAGGTAATATCATTACAACGCTTCCAAGCAACGAGACAGCGGCTGTTAAGACGATTCTGGTGGGCAGTGACAATCGTGAGGAGGCTGTTGCAGGCCAGGCTGTTACGATCCAGCTGGATAAAGAGGTGGATGTAAGCCGTGGCTGTGTTCTTACCAATAGTAATGAAATCCCAGTGGCAAAGGGTTTTGAGGCTACGCTTCTCTGGATGGATGATTCCAGACTTGAAGTGGGCAAGGAGTATCTTGTAAAGCTTGGCACAAAGAAAATCGCAGGTGTGGTTAAGAGTATTGAGTTTAAGACGGATGTAAATACCGGTGAGCATCTGCATGCAGATACAATTGAGAAGAATGAGATCGCTTTGTGCAGGATCGGTCTTTCTGATAAGGTTGTGCTGGATGAGTTTAAAAAGAATAAGACTCTCGGTGAGCTGATCCTGATCGACCGTGTGAGTCATATGACTTCTGCATGTGGTGTTGTGGAGTCGGTTGATACAGAGGGGGAGAAGCCTTATTTCCAGAAGGATGACGTGAAGGTTGGCGGTTATATTTTCGAAGAGTTCTATTTTAACCTTGAGAATGCACTGCTTTCCAAAGCGGATAAAGAGGTTAAGACTTATCATGTAGGGGATACTGTGCCTGTTGAGGGTGACAGCTTTGAGTATCCGGGCTATTTTGATATTGTTTCTCTGGAGGATAATGCAGCTGTTCTGATCCGTGATAAGAAGGTACTGGATATTATTCCGTTAGACAAGTATGCCTTTATGGGACTTCCTGTTGTGGATGAGAGAGGCTTTGCCCTCGAAATCCGCAGCAATGCCGATTACCAGCAGTTCCTGGATGAGTTTAAATCAACTGATAATAAGTCAGAGTTCCATAATAAGTGGTTCAAGTTTGAGACCTACAGAAAGATTGTCTGCACAGATAATTTCTGGATGATCTGATAAAAAAATATATCAATAATACTGAGAGGCCGCATAGATGTGCGGCTTCTTTTCTGATGGATCTAAAGGCTGTAAAGCCATTAGTACTACAGTATATCCCTTCTTCGATTCCATATCTATCATAGTAGAATAAAATTAATGTAAAAAAAATAAAAAAAGGTGTTGACAAATTATAGCACTTTCAGATATAATTAACCATGCGTTTCGGATGAAAACACAGAAGAAATGCACTCCAATTTAATAAGAAATTATAAGTTCGGAGTCTGGAGAAGTACTCAAGAGGCCGAAGAGGTGCCCCTGCTAAGGGTATAGGTCGCTAACGCGGCGCGAGGGTTCAAATCCCTCCTTCTCCGCTTTTATTTTTTGGAAAACAAAAAATAAATTAAAAAAGATGTTGACAAACACTTGAAACTATGATAAAGTAAACAAGCTGTCAACAAACAGTAAATCGGTTGAAAAAAGATTTGAAAAAACTTAAAAAAGTTCTTGACAAATCAAAAACAACATGATAAAATAAATAAGCTGTCGCAAGACAGACAACCTTGATAACTAAACAGTGAAACACATACGATTCTCGAAAATTCTTTACATTTTTAAGAACGGTTTGAAAAACCAAAAACAGTAAAACGAGAGATAGCTAGTTGTTATCTTGAGTGAATCAAACATTTTATCAGAGAGTTTGATCCTGGCTCAGGATGAACGCTGGCGG
>OLNI01000073.1_pt1 | contig 100534 bp, 100 predicted proteins | sample 1672921 | NCBI WGS metagenome assembly OLNI01 (sample SAMEA3136737, study PRJEB25190) | human gut metagenome | biome: human gut; feature: human-associated habitat; material: faeces | place: Austria | collected 2013 | reverse complement strand
ATTTTGGTCGAGGACATTATATCAAAAATGGGAGGTAAATGCTCTTTTTATTTGCGACTTCCCATAAAATCAAGGTTTTTAATAGATTTGAACAATAAAAAACAGGTAGTTTTTGACACTACCTTATAATATGAGGAGGGGAAGTTATGAAAACAATTGGTATGGACATTGGTACAACTACAGTTTGTGCCATATTGGCAGATGCAGAGACGGGAAAGCTCTTGGACGTACAGACTTTGACAAATGATGCACATTTGAAATCGGAAAAAAGCTGGGAGAGGATCCAGAATCCGAAACGGATTCTGGAGTTATGTAGAAAACTCCTTGCCGGGTATCTGGAGAAATATGATGATGTTGAAAGTATAGGGGTAACCGGTGCAATGCATGGAATCCTTTACACTGACAAGGAAGGGCAGGCTGTAAGTCCGCTGTATACATGGCAGGATCAAAGAGGAGATCAGATAAATCCGGAAAGTGGAAAGAGTTATGCAAAAGAATTGTCCGAGATCACAGGCTATGCAATGGCAACCGGTTTTGGTCTTACAACACATTACTACAATACGAAACATCATTTAATTCCAAAAGAAGCGGTATCTTTTTGTACAATTCCGGACTATGTCGCATTTTCAATCGCACAGGAGAAAGAACCATTACTTCATCAAAGCATGGCTGCAAGTCTTGGGATTTATGATATACAAAAGGGATGTTTTGATACAGAAGCTGTCGAAAGAGCAGGAATGGATATAGAAATGCTTCCTCGGGTAACAAAAGAGAATGCTTTGTGCGGAAAGACGAAAGAAGGTGTTCCGGTAGCGGTTTCTCTTGGGGATAATCAAGCCAGCTTTTTGGGCTCGGTAAATGAAGAATGTAAAGTATTATTGAATGTAGGAACAGGGGCACAATTATCAGCTTACAGTGAAAAAATCGCAGAAGGAGAAAATCTGGAGTGCAGACCATATGTGGGAGATTCTTGGCTGTTGGCAGGTTCGGCATTGTGCGGCGGTTATGCCTATTCATTGATGAAGCGTTTTTTTGAAGAAACATTAGAACTTGCAGAGACAGAAGCGAAAAGACCGACTTATGAGATTTTGAATCAGGCAGCAGGGGCAGCATATGAAGAAGAAAAACAGCTTACTGTTGATACGAGATTTAACGGGACAAGACAGAATCCGTCTATTACAGGAAGTGTTATAGGAATTACGGTGGACAATTTCCGACCGGGACATCTTGCATTGGGAGTTTTAAAAGGAATCTGTGAAGAATTATATCAGCATTATTGTACACTTCCGGATGAGTCGAAAGGAGCAACATTTTTTGTGGGAAGCGGAAACGGAGTGCGTATGAATCCGCTGTTTCAGAAAATCTGTTGCGACCGCTTTGAAATGAATTTGAAAATTCCTAAATGCTCAGAAGAAGCGGCTTATGGTTCGGGATTATTTGCGTTGCTGGCATGTGGAAAGTATCAGACACTTTCCGAAGTGCAGAAATTGATATCTTATGAGTAAAATAGGGAACAAAATTGGTCGGTATTACTATTTTTTGCTCCTTTTTAGTTGACATTTTATGCAAAAGGGACGATAATATAAGTACTTTAATAAAGTGTTTAATGAAAGTTTCGAAAAGACGGAGGTACAAAACATGGATGGGAAAATGAAAGTAGCTGTTATGAACGGAATCGGCGAAATGGGCTTCGTAGAAAGAGAGATTCCGAAGCCGGCAGCAGATGAAGTATTGGTAAAATTGGAGTATGTAGGTATCTGTGGTTCTGATATGCATTATTATGAAACAGGTGCGATCGGAGATTATGTGGTAGAACCGCCATTTGTACTGGGACATGAGCCGGGTGGTGTCGTAGTAGAAGTTGGAGAAAATGTAAAACATTTAGCAGTCGGAGACAGAGTGGCATTGGAGCCTGGAAAAACATGCGGTCACTGTGAATTCTGCAAACAGGGAAAATATAATTTGTGTCCAGATGTTATTTTCTTCGCAACTCCACCGGTTGACGGAGTATTCCAAGAATATGTGGCACATGAGGCAGACCTTTGCTTCAAGCTTCCTGACAATGTAAGTACATTAGAAGGTGCGCTGATCGAACCTTTGGCAGTAGGTTTCCATGCAGCTATTCAAGGGGATGCACACTTAGGACAGAAAGCAGTTGTTATGGGTGCCGGATGTATTGGTCTTGTGTCTATGATGGCATTAAAGGCGAGAGGCGTATCCGAAGTATATGTTGTAGATATTATGGAAAAACGTCTGGAGAAAGCAATGGAGCTTGGTGCAACAGGCGTGATCAATGGAGCAAAAGAGGACGTTGTTGCTAAGGTGAGAGAATTAACAGGCGGTATGGGTGCTGATCTGGTTGTTGAGACAGCAGGAACTCAGGTTACAACAGTTCAGGCAATTCATATGGCGAAGAAAGGCTCTAACATTGTCTTAGTTGGATACAGTAAGAGTGGTGAAATGACACTTCCAATGAGCCTTGTGCTGGATAAAGAACTGACCTTTAAGACAGTGTTCCGTTATCGTCATATTTACCCTCTTGCAATTGATGCAGTTGCGTCAGGAAAAGTGAACTTAAAGGGAATCGTTACAGATATATTCCCATTAGATGAAGCACAGAAAGCAATGGACTACAGCATGAATAACAAGGCAGATATTGTAAAAGCAGTAATTAAGATCACAGAAGATTAAAATCGTATAAATGCCGGCATAAGGCGCCGGAGAGGAGATTGTGTATGAAGCTTACAATAGAGAGTTTAAAAGATAAGGCGGCATGGGAAGCTGCCGATATTGCACTGCCGTCTTACGATGTGGCAGAGGTTGTAGAAAAAACAAGAAAAGATCCGGTATGGGTTCATTTTGGAATCGGTAACATTTTCCGTATCTTTCTTGGAGGAATTGCTGATCGTCTATTAAATGAAGGGTATATGGATAAAGGTATTACATGTGTGGAAAGCTTTGACTTTGATTTAGTGGATAAGATTTATGATCCGTATGACAATCTGGGGATAAGCGTGATCCTTCATAATGATGGAGCAGTTGAAAAAAGAGTTCTTGGCTCTATGAGTGAGGCAGTGAAGGCGATTCCGTCAGATGAAGCTCAGTGGACACGGTTGAAAGAAATTTTCAGAGCGCCAGGACTTCAGATGGTTTCTTTCACTATCACGGAGAAAGGCTATGCGCTCCGCAATGCAGATGGAGAATATTTCCCATTTGTGAAGAGTGATATTGAAAACGGACCGGAGAAGGGAACCTGTGCAATGGCAATCGTAACAGCAATGCTGTTAGAGAGATTCCGCGCAGGCGCATTTCCAATCTCATTAGTGTCTATGGATAACTGCTCTCAGAACGGTGCCAGACTTCGTGCATCTGTTGTAGAAATGGCAGAAGCATGGAAGGAAAAAGGTTTTGTAGACGATGATTTTATCGCTTATGTCAGTGATGAAAGCAAAGTGGCATTCCCGTGGACAATGATCGATAAGATCACACCTCGTCCGAGCACAGAGATTGCAGACTCGCTGGAGGCTTCCGGTGTGGAAAGTATGCAGCCGGTTATCACTTCCAAACGTACTTATATTGCCCCGTTTATCAATGCGGAAGGTCCACAGTACCTTGTGATCGAAGACAGTTTCCCGAATGGACGCCCTCCGCTTGAGAAGTCAAATGTGGGCGTTTATATGACTGACAGAGATACGGTAAATAAATCAGAAAGAATGAAAGTGACTGTGTGCTTGAATCCGGTGCATTCAGCATTAGGACCATATGGATGTGTTCTTGGCTATACACTGTTCTCAGACCAGATGAAAGATCCGGCTTCTTTGAAATTTGCAGAAGCAGTCGGAGCAGAAGGAATGGAAGTCGTACCGGATCCGAAGATTCTTTCTCCAAAAGAATTTTTAGATGAGTGTCTGTATGAGAGATTCCCAAATCCATACCTTGGCGATACAGTGCAGAGACTGGTGACAGATATTTCTCAAGGTGTAGGAGTACGATTTGGTGAAACAGTGAAAGCGTATGTTGAGCGTGATGGCGATGCGAAGAAATTAAAAGCGATTCCGCTTGCGATTGCCGGATGGCTTCGTTACTTATTGGCGATTGATGATGAAGGAAACAGTTATGAACTGTCTCCGGATCCGATGAATGATGAGTTGCAGGAACAGCTTTCGGGAGTTGTAATCGGAGATCCATCCAGTCTCGGAGACCGCGCAAGAAAAATTCTTTCTAACGTAAATATTTTCGGAGTAGATTTATATGAGGCTGGTATTGGCGAACAGATAGAGGATATTTTAAGAGAAGAATTAAAAGGACCGGGAGCTGTGCGGAAAGTGCTGGAAAGTTATCTGTAAAAAATTTATTACAAATGATAATAAAAATCAAAGGCTGTGACAGAGCAGTAGTAAAAAAAGCTACCGATTCTGGCACAGTCTTTTTGTGTGAGAGGAGTCTGAGGAGTAATTACGGATGGAAGCCAAGTTGTGGAGAAAAGTTTAGAAAAACTTATTAATTCTTATTAGAAACAATAATCAATGATCTTTGCCTGTATATTGACGCTTTTTTTTCTTTTTTGTTATAATAAGGACTGCAAAAAAAGGCGAAAACGCATGTAAATAAAAGAAATGAATCGAAAAGGAAATGAGAGAATTATGGAAAAAAATTATGTTACTCCTTATGACATGGAAGGAAAGCTTCCTCTTAAGCAGGCAATTCCGCTAGGGCTTCAGCATGTGCTTGCGATGTTTGTCGGAAATCTGACTCCGCTTATTTTAATTACCGGCGGAACAGCATGTGCATTGAATGACAGCGCACTTCTTGTTACATTACTTCAGAATGCAATGCTGATCGCAGGAATCGTTACGTTGATACAGATTTTTGCCATTGGTCCGGTCGGTGCAAAGCTTCCGATTGTTATGGGAACCAGTTCCGGGTTTATCGGTGTATGCAATAGTGTAGCAGTTGGGCTTGGCGGCGGAACCTATGCCTATGGTGCGATCATGGGGGCTTCTTTGTTGGGAGGCCTGTTTGAAGGCGTGCTCGGTTTCTGTTTAAAACCACTCCGCAAATTTTTCCCTGCAATCGTGACAGGAACGGTTGTATTGTCTATCGGACTGTCTTTGATTTCTGTTGGAGTCGGCTCTTTTGGAGGCGGTGCTAACAACGGAGACTTTGGTTCTCTGGAAAATCTGTTTGTAGGTTTTGTTGTGCTGGTAGTAATTGTTGCATTAAAGCACGGAACAAAAGGTATTACAAGCTATGCCTCTATTTTTATCGGCATCATTGTAGGATACATTGTAGTAAGCATTATGGCGCAGATCCTTCCGACAACTTACGAGTATGTCAATGCGGCAGGTGAGACAATTACAGCGACGAAGTCATGGGTGCTTGACTGGCAGCAGGTAAAGGACGCAAGCTGGTTTGCGATTCCTAAGTTACTTCCGGTGGGACTTCAATTTGATGCAAGAGCCATTGTTCCAATTGGAATTATGTTTATCGTGACAGCAGTGGAGACAGTAGGAGATATCTCCGGAATTACAGAAGGTGGTATCGGAAGAGAAGCAACAGACAAAGAACTTTCCGGTGGAGTAATCTGTGATGGACTTGGTTCTTCTCTTGCGGCACTCTTTGGTGTGCTCCCAAATACATCTTTCAGCCAGAATGTGGGTCTGATCACAATGACAAAGGTCGTAAATAAATTTTCGATTGCAATTGGAGGACTCTTCCTGATCGCGTGTGGGCTATTCCCTAAGCTTGCTGCGATTATTTCCATTATGCCGGACAGTGTCCTTGGCGGAGCAGCAGTTATGATGTTTTCTTCTATTGTAGTGAGCGGTATCCAGCTTGTGACGAAGAACCCGGTGACAGCAAGAAGTGTAACGATTCTTTCTGTTGCGTTAGGTCTCGGATATGGACTCGGTGCGAATACAGCAATCCTTCAGCATATGCCGGAACAGATCCAGTTAATCTTCGGCGGATCCGGAATCGTACCGACAGCAGTTGTTGCAATTCTGTTGAATATCGTTCTTCCGAAAGAAAAAGAGATGGAAGAGGCGTAAAATAGACATATCATAGGTTGAAGAAAGGTATTGCATGAGAATGCAGTACCTTTTTAATTGAGTTAAGTGCTTTACAATAGATGGAAAAAAGTGTATGAAGTATGATACAATAGCTATATCCAATGAACGATGTGTGTAGAGATAAGGAGGATACATTGATTACCATTAATAATTATATTAAAGTAAAAAGTCTGGAGGAAGCTTACGAGTTGAATCAGAAGAAAGCCAACCGTATTGTGGGAGGTATGATGTGGCTTCGCATGAGTAAAGGAAGAATGCAGACTGCCATTGACTTATCAGAGCTTGGGCTTGATCAGATTGAAGAAACAGAAGAGGAATTTCGGATTGGATGTATGTGTACGCTGCGTCAGCTAGAGCTCCATAAAGGGTTAGAGCAGTATTTTGACGGAGCAGTAAGAGAAAGTGTACGCCACATTGTAGGAACGCAGTTCCGAAATGGTGCAACTGTGGGAGGAAGTATTTTCGGAAGATTCGGCTTTTCTGATGTGTTGACATGCTTCCTTGCTATGGACAGTTATGTGGAACTTTATAAAGGGGGAATTGTGTCACTTCGCGAGTTTGTGAAGATGGAGCGCGACAGAGATATTTTGGTTCGTCTCATTGTAAAAAAGGACGGAAGAAAAGTGAAATATCTGTCAGAGCGTGCGTGCAGCACGGATTTCCCGATTCTTGCCTGTGCAGTGGCTCTCGTGGGAGACAAGGCAGAGTTTGCGATCGGTGCAAGACCAATGAAAGCAGAACTTTTCGTATCTGAAGAAAATGTGACGGAAGAAAATATGGAAGCAATTGCAAAAAAGGCAGCGGATAGCTTCCGGTTTGGAAGTAATATGCGCGGAAGCGCCGAATATCGCAAACATCTTGCTTATGTGCTTGTAAAACGCGGCATGAAAGCATTATTGGAAGGAGAGTGTTAAGCATGGAAGTACAGTTTATTTTAAATGGAAAAAAGACGTCTGCGGATGTGGCAGATGGAACAATGCTGCTTGATCTTCTTCGTGAAAAAGGATGTTACAGTGTGAAATGTGGTTGTGAAACTACGAATTGTGGATTGTGTACGGTGTGGATCGATGGTGTTCCAAGTCTGTCCTGTGCAGTTTTGGCAGCGAGAGTAGAAGGAAGAGAAGTGACGACGCTGGAAGGACTTCAGAAAGAGGCGGAAGAGTTTGCAGCTTTTCTTGCGGCAGAAGGTGCGGAGCAGTGCGGGTTCTGTTCTCCGGGATTTGTCATGAATGTGCTTGCTATGGTGCGGGAGCTTCATGATCCGACAGAAGAAGAGATTAAAGAATATCTTGCGGGAAATCTGTGCAGATGTACGGGATACATGGGACAGCTTCGCGCAATTAAGAAATATATGAGCGTGCGAAAGGAGGGCGTATAGAATGAAGTATGTAAACAAGGCGGTGCCCAAAGTAGATTCTAAGGCATTGATTACCGGAAAGCCGGTGTATACAGACGATCTTGCGCCGAAGGATTGTCTTGTAGTGAAGGTTTTAAGAAGCCCTTATGCACACGCACTTATTCAGGAGATTAAGACGGATACGGCAATGAAAGTTCCGGGGATTGTCTGTGTGCTTACTTACCAAGATTGTCCGAACAAACGATTTACAATGGCAGGACAGACCTATCCAGAGCCGAGTCCATATGACCGTTTGATCTTAGATCAGCGGGTACGTTTTGTAGGAGATGCAGTTGCCATTGTAGCGGGAGAGACTGAGGAAGCGGTAGACAGATCGCTTAAGATGATCAAGGTGAAATATGAGGTTCTTGAGCCGCTTTTAGATTTCCGTAAGGCGAAGGATAATGAGATTTTGGTGCATCCGGAGGATAACTGGGAGAGTCTTTGTCCGGTAGGAGCTGATAATAAGAGAAATCTATGTGCCAGTGAGGAAAATGTTTACGGAGATCTGGAAGGTACGTTTGCAAAGTGTAAATATGTGGTGGAAGAGACTTATCATACAAAGGCAAATCAGCAGGCAATGATGGAGACTTTCCGAACATTTACCTATATGGATGCGTATGGCAGATTGAATGTGGTGTCTTCTACACAGGTTACATTCCATGTGCGCAGAATTCTGGCTACAGCTCTGGATATTCCAAAGTCAAAGATCCGAGTGATCAAACCGCGTATCGGCGGAGGCTTTGGTGCGAAGCAGACGGTGGTGACGGAAGTATATCCGGCGCTTGTGACGATGAAGACAGGGCGTGCGGCAAAGATCATTTATACGAGAGAAGAATCTATGATCGCATCTTCTCCGCGTCATGAGATGGAGTTGACGGTTCGCGTAGGTGCGGATGAAAATGGAATCATTAAGGCAATGGATGTATATACCTTGTCCAATACAGGAGCATTTGGTGAGCATGGACCTACAACGGTAGGATTGACAGGTCATAAGTCGATTCCATTATATGGGAAAATAGAAGCATTTCGATTTGCGTTCGATGTAGTTTATACAAATGTGATGTCTGCGGGAGCATACCGAGGCTACGGAGCAACACAGGGAATTTTTGCAGTTGAGTCTGCGGTGGATGAGCTTGCGGCGAAGATGGGCGTTTCTGCAATGGAGCTTCGAGAGAAGAATCTGGTGAAAGAAGGGCAGGTCATGCCTGCCTATTACAATGAACCGGCAAATAGCTGTGCCCTTGACCGTTGTCTTGCGAGAGCAAAAGAAATGATCGGATGGGATGAAAAATATCCGGTGCGTGACATGGGAAATGGAAAAGTGCGAAGTGTAGGGGCGGCTATGGCAATGCAAGGTTCTGGTATTTCCGGTGTGGATACAGGAGCAGTTGCCATTAAGGTAAATGACGACGGATTTTACAGTCTGATGATCGGCGCATCTGATATGGGAACCGGCTGTGATACAATTCTTGCACAGATGGCGGCAGATTGTCTGGATTGTGAGATGGATCAGATTATTGTATCAGGTGTGGACACGGACATTTCTCCATATGACTGCGGCTCTTACGCTTCCAGTACTACCTATGTTACCGGTATGGCAGTTATAAAAACTTGTGAATCGCTGAAGAATAAGATTATGGAGCGAGGCGCACAGTATTTGGAAGTTCCGGCAGAAGAGGTAGAATTTGACGGAAAGAAAGTAGTCCATCTTCCGAGTGGAAAGGAGATTTCCTTAAAAGAGATCGGAAATAATGTGATGTGCAATAGCAACGAACCGTTGATGGCTTCCGAAGCGAATTCGTCACCAATCTCTCCTCCGCCATTTATGGCAGGAATTGCAGAGATTGAATTGGATAAAGAGACGGGCAAAGTGGAGCTTGTTGATTATGTGGCAGTGGTGGACTGTGGAACAGTTGTCAATCCGGCGCTTGCAAGAGTACAGGTGGAAGGCGGTATCGCACAGGGAATCGGAATGGCGCTCTATGAGGATGTTGTATATAATAAGGACGGGAAGAATTTCAGTAATTCCTTTATGCAGTACAAGATTCCGACACGTTTGGATGTGGGCGACATTCGGGTAGAATTTGAGAGTAGTTATGAACCGACGGGACCATTTGGTGCAAAGTCCATTGGAGAAATCGTAATCAATACACCGTCTCCGGCTATTGCAAATGCAATTTACAATGCAACTCATGTGCGTCTTAGAGAACTCCCGATGACTGCGGAGAAAATCTACCGTGGGATGCAGGAACTGGCAGAAGAGAACGCGCAGTAAGCTGGTGAAATAGAAATGAAGAAAATACATGTAATCTTACTGGCGGCTGGAAACAGCCGCCGGTTTGGCAACAATAAGCTGCTATATCCGTACAAGGGAAAACCGATGTATCAGCATGTTCTTGAAATTGCAGCACATATGGACGAGACAGAATTTCAAGAATTTACGATTGGCGAGAAAATTGTAGTTACACAGTATGAAGAAATTCGGGAAGCGGCACAGCAGGCAGGACTGGGCTGCCGGATAAACAAAGAGCCAGAGCTTGGTATTTCCCACTCCATCCGGTTGGGAGTGGAAGCGGTAGAAGAATTATCAAAAGGCGGAACCCAGGATGCAATCCTTTTTGTAGTGTGTGACCAGCCGGAGCTTACAGAAGAGGTATTTTACGGATTGATCCGAAGTTATGAAGCGTCTTCGAAGCGGATTGCCTGCGTGGCAGATGGAGAAAGATTGGGGAATCCTGTGATTTTTGAAAGCGCTTATTGGGAGGAACTTAAAAGTCTTTGTGAAGAACAGGGCGGTAAAACGGTACTTAAAAGGCATCGGGAAGATGTGGAACTCTATCAGGTGAAGGATGGAAAGAAACTCCGGGATATTGACTGTCTGTGGGACTTAAAACCATTGGTGGTTGTGCGGGGCGGAGGTGATCTGGCAACAGGGACCATCCATAAGCTATATGAGGAAGGGTACCGAGTAGCAGTGCTGGAAACAGAGCATCCGGCTTGCATTCGAAGACAAGTCTCTTTCTGCGAAGCTATTTACGAAGGCAAGATAGAAGTAGAAGGAGTGACTGCTGTTCATATTGAAGAGGCAGAAGAAGATGCGCTATATAATGCGGTTGAGAAGGCATGGGCAAGGGGAGAGATTCCTGTGCTTAAAGATCCTTCTGGCCATGTAATCGAGACGCTTCAGCCGGAAGTGGTAGTAGACGCGATTCTGGCGAAGAGAAACCTCGGCACGACAAAAGAGATGGCGCCTCTTACCATCGGCCTTGGCCCGGGGTTTACTGCCGGACAGGATGTGGACATAGTTATTGAAACGATGCGGGGAGAACATCTGGGCAAGATTTATCGTACCGGAAGTGCGATCCCAAATACAGGAATTCCGGGAGTGATCGCAGGATACAGCAAAGAAAGGGTGATCCATGCACCGGCATCCGGAAAATTTCAACCAAGAAAGCGTATTGGAGATATGGTGAAAACGGATGAAGTGCTTGGTGTTATCATACCGGAAGAACAGCAGGGAGAAGTTCCGGTTTTCGCTTCTATGACAGGACTTCTGCGTGGGATGATCAAAGAAGGATATTTGGTGAAAAAGGGACTTAAAATTATGGATATTGAGCCGCGAATGGATGAAAAAGAATTATGCTTTTTGATTTCCGATAAGGCGAAATGTATTGGAGAAAGTGTATATCAGGTGATAAAAGACTATGAAAATTCTAAGACCGGAAGATAAGGTCTGTGAAATAATCGAATATGAAAAGAAAAGACCTCGGATTATTTCCGTTGTTGGCGCCGGAGGAAAGACAACACTGATTTACCGGCTGGCGGAGGAGCTGAAAAGAAAAGGGCTCCGTGTTTTGATTACAACAACAACGAAAATGTATGTGCCGAAGAGGAGGTTTATCTCTTGGGAGTCTGGCATTGGTGAAGAGGGAGATAAGGGAAAACAGGAAAGTGCCAAACAGATGGAAGAAAAGATTAGAGTAAAGCTTCACGAAGAAGGAATCGTAGTGGTGGGAAGGATTCTAAATGGCGAAGAGAAATTTACCGGAATTTCGGAGAAAGTAAGAAGTATACTTCCAAATCTTTGCGATGTTCTCCTTGTGGAAGCAGATGGGTCCAGACAGAAGCCGGTGAAAGTTCCGGCGGAACATGAACCGGTTCTTTTTCCGGCAAGTGACCTTGTGATAGGAGTATTGGGAATGAACAGTGTCGGACAGCGCATTTTAGAAGCAGCGCATCGACCGGAAGATGTGGCGGCATTTTTAAATATCAGTGTGGAACACCGGATTACAGAAGAGGATCTTGAGAAGATTGCCGAAAGCCCTCTTGGATTAAAAAAAGGAGTGGACTGCGAATTTGAAGCAGTAGGAAATGTATATGAATCAAAGCTATTATGAGAATATAAAATCATATTTTGAGCAGGAAGAAGAACAGAACCAAAAACTATGGTCCGTGACCTGTCTGGAAGGCACACATGCAGGAGAAAAGAAACTTTTGAACGGGAATGATATACCGGAGCATTTTCAAACAGGGGTTTGTAAGATGGGCGAGAGTATGGTGTTTGCAGAGGAGATACAAAGATCTCCGGTTTGTGTGATCTGCGGGGCTGGACATGTGGGAATTCCGATGATAAGGATTGCTTCTTTTGCCGGTTTTGAAGTGATTGTTGTGGAAGATCGCCCAAGCTTTGCCGATCAGGCAAGAAAGGCCGGAGCAGATCGCGTAATCTGTGGTTCGTTTGAAAAAGGGCTGGAAGAGATCGAAGGAGGGCAACAGACTTATTTTGTCGTGATGACGAGAGGACACCGATATGATGAAGTCTGCCTTACAACGATTCTAAAGAAGTCTTACGCTTACACGGGGATGATGGCGAGCAGAGGACGGGCGGCAAGAATGCGCACCCTTCTTCTGGAACAAGGATTTTCACAAGAGAAAATAGAAGAGATTCATACTCCGATCGGCTTGTCTATTCATGCGAAAACGCCGGAAGAGATTGTGATTTCCGTGATTGCTCAAATGATAGAGGTGAAAAATAGTTCGGGCGCCAAAGCATTTTGTGACCGAGAGATTTTAGAAGCGATCATTCATAAAGAGGGAGAAGAACCGTGGGTGTTAGCGACCATTATCCGAAGGGCAGGTTCGGCTCCGAGAGATGTGGGAACGAAAATGTTGTTGACAGAGACAGGCAGCACCATCGGTTCGGTCGGAGGCGGTTGCATGGAAGCGGAAGTGATTCGTTTGGCGAGGCTTTGGCTTAAGGAGAAAAAAGCTCCTGTAAAAATCATAGCCGCAGATATGTCCGGAGTACAGGCAGAAGATGCGGGAATGGTCTGCGGAGGGCGAATTGAAGTATTGTTAGAGGTGATAAAATAAATGGGAAATGAATGGACACATTTTGATTTAAAAGGAAATGCGAGGATGGTGGATGTATCGGAGAAAACAAGTACGAAGCGTCAGGCGACAGCCTCCGGATTGATCCATGTAAATGAGACGGTGATGCAGGCGGTAACCGGACACACTGCCGCCAAAGGCGATGTGCTTGGAGTGGCGAGAGTGGCGGGCATTATGGCAGTGAAGCGGACAGCGGATCTGATTCCTATGTGCCATACGATTCCGATTGAAAAATGTGAGCTTATCTTCTATGTGTCACCGGAAGAACTGACAATTCAAGCGGAGTGTACCGTTACCACAGAAGGAAAAACCGGAGTAGAAATGGAAGCCTTAACTGGTGTAAATATTGCGCTTCTTACCATCTATGATATGTGTAAGGCGATGGATCGGGGAATGGTAATCTCCGATGTGTGTCTTCAAAAGAAGTCAGGCGGGGAAAGCGGTATGTATGAACGTAAAAAAGAGCAGCCGGGCTTTTCTGGAAGTATAGATTTATTATAAAACATTAAAGGGGCAGAAAATAATGATAGATTGTTACGGAAGAACAATTGACTATATGAGAATATCCGTGACTGACCGCTGTAATCTGAGATGTATCTACTGTGTGCCGGAAGGCGGAATTCACAGAATCCCGGCGGAGAAATTGTTGACAGATGAGGAAATTATAAGAATCGCAGAGGCTGCGGCAAAGGCAGGAGTGCGCCATATCAAAGTGACAGGGGGCGAACCTCTTTTGAGGGAACAGATTACCGGACTTATCCAAAAACTCCGGCAGATTACCGGAATTGAGACCGTAACACTCACAACGAATGGCATGATACTTCCGGAAAAGATTCATGCACTGGCAGAGGCGGGAATTGACGGAGTAAATATCAGCCTTGATACGTTAGGCGAGAAACGATATGCACAGATGACACGTGGCGGGAATCTTAAAGAAGCGCTGGAAGGATTAAAGGCGGCAGTAAGTGAAATGGTACCGGTGAAAATCAATGCAGTGCTGTATGAAGAGCATTGGAAAGAAGATGCCTTTGCCTTATCCAAACTGGCGGAAAAGTATCCGGTTCATGTGCGGTTTATTGAGCATATGCCTCTTGGAACCGAAGTGAAAGAAAAGGCGGTGCTGGAGGAAGATATTCTGGCATTTTTAGAAAAATATTACGGAGAAAGCACCGTATATAAAGAGAAGATCGGAGAAGGACCGGGGCATTATTTTTCCTTTTCAGGATTACAGGGGAAGATAGGATTTATCAGCGCTATGAGTCATAAATTTTGTTCGGGATGTAACAGAATCCGATTGACTGCGGACGGCGATCTTCGGATGTGCCTCCAGAGTAAGGAGGTAGTCGGACTTCGTGAACGATTAAGAAGCGGGATATCCGAGGAAGAGTTGGTGGAACTATTTCAAAAAAGTGTAGCAAAAAAGCCGGCAGGACATCACATGGAGAAACGAAAGATTGAAGCCGAGGGAATGTGCCAGATTGGCGGATAGAAGAAACGGGCAGGAGGGAATGAATCGATGAAAGCAGTAGTGATAACCGTAAGTACAAAAGGATATCTGGGGGAGCGAGAAGACAAAAGTGGTCCGGCTCTGAAAGCACGGTTGGAAAAGATAGGTTTTACAGTGACAAAACAGCTACTCCTTCCGGATGACCGTGAAAAACTAAGAGATGCCATGAAAGAGATTGCCGATGGCAGAGAGGCAGAACTGATTGTTACTACCGGTGGAACCGGATTTGCAAAAGACGATTGCACACCGGAGGCAACCTTGGATATTGTAGAGCGAAGGGCAGACGGAATACCGGAAGCTATGCGCGCTTACAGCAGCCAGTTTACAGACCGCGCCATGCTGTCAAGAGCGGCAGCCGGTATACGGGGAGAAACGGTGATCATCAATCTTCCGGGCAGCGTAAAAGCGGTGGAAGAGTGTATGGACTGTGTGCAAAAGAGTCTCCTCCACGGGATTGAGATTTTGACAGGGAAGGACGTGGAGTGTGGGCGATAGACAGGAAGAGCAGAGATATAGTTATAGAGCAGCTACTGATCCGGCATATAAAGAACAATTATTTCAAGAGTTTGGATTATAGAGATTTTTGTATAACAGAATAGAGAATTGCAAGGCGCTATCGAATCCATTGGAAATGACAGCGTCTTTTCTTATGTGAAAATTAAAAAAATTTTGATTTTATAAAACTTTTTCCTGTGTGTTCCTGTCTTAACAATATAAGAACAGAGATAAGAACAAAGGAAGCGGCAGAGGTGCTGCTGAAGACAACATTGGGAAAACAATGTGTGTTGTAGAAAAACTTATTGTTGAATTTTGGTGACGGAAAGTTAAAATAGAAGTATATGGAGAAAAAGAATGAAATTTATAGAATGGTTTATCCGTTTGGTCAGACAGGATATGAAAAACTATGAAGAGGACGTAAAAATTAAGAAATGTATATATATTACAGCAAGGCAAAAGATGGAGAAGGAACGAGACAATAGATAGGGGATAGAAACATGACATATACAGAAGCGATTGATCTTGCGAGAGTAGGAGAAGAACGAGGATATGGATTCTTATATGAGAAGACATATAAAAGCAAATATTATCTGGCTCTTCAATATATGAAGAATGAAGAGGAGGCAGAAGATGTATTGCAGGAAGCGTATATTAAGGCGTTTTCTAAATTAGATACACTTGAAAACCCAGAGGCGTTCCAAGGGTGACTCGGAATGATTGTGGCAAATACAGCGAAAAATATGTTGGCAAAGAAGCATCCTTTATTATTTTCTGATCTGGCAGTGGATGATGAAGGGGAAGCGTTTGAATACCAGATTGAGGACGATGATCTGGAGGTTCAGCCGGAGCTTTCTTATACAAGACAAGAGACGAAAGAACTGGTTCATGAGCTGATAGACTCGCTGTCGGAGGAACAGAGATTATGTATCTTGATGTTTCATATTGAAGGCATACCGATCAGTGAGATTGCACGCGCTATGGAATGCTCTGAAAATACGGTAAAGTCACGTTTGAACTATGGACGGAAGAATCTTCGAATGAAAGCGGAGGATCTTCAGAAGAAGGGATACAAACTGTACAGTGTGGCTCCGCTTCCTCTGTTCCTTATGCTTCTTCGAAGCGAAGAAAAAGCGCTGGCGGCAGAAGGGATTCTGTCAGCAGCAGGAAGACTTGTGGCAGATCAGGTTTTTACATCCTTATCCTCCGGAGAAGGTGTGCTGTCAACGACAGAGGCGGTCACTGAGGCAGTGAAAGGCGTGTCGAAAGAAGCCGCAAAAACAGCAGGAAGTGCGGTGAAAGCAAAAGGTGCGCTGGGAGCTGCCGGAAAGGCGGGAATTCTCCACACAACGGCCGGAAAGGCAGCAGCGATTGTTCTTGGAATCTGTGTGGCAGGAGGTGCCACCTTCTTTGGAGTATCGCAGGTAATGGAAGCAAGGCAAGAGGCGAAAGAAGCAGAAGTTCAAGAAGAAATTGAGCGGCAGGAAGAAAAAGAGAAAAAAGAAGAACAGGCGAAGGAACCAAAAGAAGTAAAAGACTCAGATTATTCTTCTTTGATCGCCGGAAATTTGACAAAAGAAGAACTGGAGTATGTACTGAGTTATGGACCGGAAGAGATTCCGGACGAGGGATTTAGTAAAGAGGAATACCGTTTCATATTAAATACACTTTGTGAACCGTCAGAAAGAACAGGGGGACCGGTGCAGTATTATGGATATACTCCGGGTATGCCATCCCAGTTTTCGGTGAAAGATGTGAACCGGTTATTTGAATCCTTTAGCGATCTTCAGTTTACGGAAAAAAATGACGAGGAGCAAGGGCCTTTTAGAGATGTCAATGTAGACGGAGAGAAGATTATGTTTCAGGCAGCTACAGAAAATCATGCAAGGGAGGCAACGATTACTTCTGCGGAATATAACAGTGAAGAGATGGAGCTTTACTATACTTACCGTAGGCAATTTTATGAAGAAGAGAGTTATATAGCAGAGAAAAAAGCAATCTTAAAGCCTAATTCAGAAGGGTTATTCAAAATTGTGTCCATAGAAGAGATCAGTCGTGAGGCGTTGGATGCCAGCCAGCCAACTCAACGGAAAAAAGAGACTGTTAAGGAGGATATGCCAACCGGTTTGTATTCTTATGTTGCACCCGTGGGAGGCTTGAGAGCGTCTATGACGATTCAATCATCCGGTGCGGTGAAGATGGATACGCTGATGTCAGGAACGGGGGAGCAGGACAGTATCTCCTATACTATACAAAAAGGTTCAGAGGCTTACGGAGGCGTGCTGTATACATTAAAAGGAAAGAGTTCAGCTGATCCGGTTTGGGAGTTTGTATATTACAAAGACGGAGATTATTTTATTGAGAAAGCGAATGTGGAAGAAGGAATGACAGACCTTAAATGGATTAAATAATAGAAGGGAGCTAGGAGTGCAAGATGAAAGAAATAGAAACGATTCATGCGGAAGGGCATGTGATCTGTCATGATATTACAGTAATTATAAAAGACGAAATCAAAGATACTGCTTTTCGAAAAGGGCACATTGTTACGAAGGAGGATATTCCGAAGCTTCTGTTTCTCGGGAAAGATCATCTCTACGTGTGGGAAAAAGAAGAGGGGATGCTGCACGAAAATGATGCGGCGAAAATTCTGGTTTCCGTGTGCCGCAATCAATATATGAAAGAGACTCCGGTAAAGGAAGGAAAGATTGAGCTTATTGCCGAGAAAGAAGGAGTATTTCTTGTGGATGTGGAGCGCCTCTGGAAGATCAACAGTCTGGATGCTATGATGATTGCTACAAGGCATACGAATCAGGCAGTACATTCAGGAGACAAGCTTGCAGGTACGAGAATCATTCCGTTAGTGATCGAAGCGGAGAAGATGGAGGCGGTGAAGAGCATTGGCGGTGATAAACCGCTTCTTGAGATTCGTCCATATGTGAGACAGAAAGCGGCTGTGATTACTACCGGAAATGAGGTGTATCATGGGCGGATCAAAGACACATTTACACCAGTGATCAAAGAAAAATTGGAAGCTTATGGTGTGGAGGTAATGTTCCATGAAACCGTACCGGATGACGGGAAGAAGATTGACGAAGCGATTCGCAGGGCGAGAGAAAGCGGTGCGGAGCTTATTCTCTGTACCGGAGGGATGAGTGTGGATCCGGATGACCGGACGCCGGGAGCGATCAAAGAATCCGGTGCCCGCATTGTGACATATGGCGCTCCGGTACTTCCGGGAGCAATGTTGGTACTTGGTTATTATGAAGACGGAACTCCTGTATTGGGACTTCCGGGCTGTGTGATGTATGCGGCTGCCACCGTATTTGATCTGGTGCTTCCAAGAGTGCTGGCAGATGTAGAGATTACAAGAGAAGAGATTGCAGAGCTTGGACATGGAGGACTTTGTCTTGGGTGTGAGACATGTCATTATCCGGCGTGCAGTTTTGGAAAGGGATATTAGAAAATGGGATTAGTAAAAGCGGTCTGCATCAGCAGAGAGAAAGGGACAAGAAAAGAGGACGTAAAAGAAGCTGTTTTCAAAGAGAATCACGGGCTTGTGGGTGATGCGCATGCGGGAAACTGGCATCGTCAAGTGAGCCTTCTTTCCTATGAGAAGATCGAGGAATTTCGCGACAGAGGAGCGGAAGTGGAATTTGGCGATTTCGGAGAAAATCTGGTGGTGGAGGGATATGATTTCAAGACACTTCCGGTAGGAACAAAGTTCCAATGCGGAACGGTAGTTTTAAGGATGACGCAGATTGGAAAAGAATGTCATCACGGATGCGAGATTTTTCAGACAATGGGAGACTGTATTATGCCGAGGGAAGGTGTTTTCTGTGTGGTAGAACATGGTGGAACGATCCAAATCGGAGATTCTTTTGAAATACTGGAGAAAGGGAACTAGAAGAAGGAAGTGATACTGAATGAAAAGAAGAATGAAAAAAAGATGTATGAAGGTGACTTCTGCCCTGATGGCGATCTTAATGGCAGCAGGACTTTCCGCCTGCGGAGCATCTAAGCAACAGACGAAAGAGGAGGAGCAAGAAAAAGGGGTTCAAGAGCAGACAGAACTTACGGTGCTCGCTGCCGCCAGTATGACGGATGCCATGCAGGAGATTGGAAAAGATTATCAGAAGGAACATCCGGACATTTCATTTATTTATCAGTTTGATTCCTCCGGTACGTTGAAGACACAGATTGAAGAGGGTGCTCCGGCGGATATTTTCATTTCTGCTGCAACAAAGCAGATGGATGAGTTAGAAGCAGGCGGATTGATAGAGAAAGACAGTGTTTTTTCGTGGTTGGAAAACAAAGTTGTATTGATCGTGCCGAAAGATTCAGATGGTAAGATTACTTCTTTTGAGGATGTGGCGGGAGAGGAAGTTCCTATGATCGCCATTGGAAATGAAGATGTTCCGGTGGGACAGTACACGGAAGCGATTTATCAAAATCTGGGGCTGTGGGAACAGATTCAAGAGAAGGCGAATTTGGCATCCAATGTCAGACAGGTGCTTGACTGGGTGGCAACAGGGAATGCTCCTTGCGGAGTTGTGTATGAAACGGATGCAAAGATTGAAGAAAAGGTAGACGTTGTATGTGAGGCGCCGGAAGGAAGCTGCGAACCGGTGATCTATCCGGCTGGTGTGGTATCTGCCTCAGAACAGAAGGGAGAAGCAAAAGATTTTTTAGAATTTCTAAAGACGGAGCAAGTCTCTGAGATTTTAAAGGGCTATGGATTTACCCCTTATGAAGAATAAATAGAGAGAGTAAAAAAAGAAGTATAACAGAAAGAAAGGAGTGAAGGAAAATGGATATGACACCGCTTATATTGTCACTGAAAGCGGCGACAATTGCTACGATTCTGGTAGTTTTAATCGGAATTCCCATATCTTATCTGGCGGCTCATATGAAAAGAGGGAAAAGTATCGTGGATGTGATCTGTACCCTTCCTATGGTGCTGCCGCCTACAGTAGTAGGCTTTTTTCTGTTGCTCCTTTTCGGGAAAAACAGCATGCTTGGAGCATGGCTTATGGAACATGGAATTCCGGTGGTCTTTTCTCAGACAGGGATGGTCATTGCATCGGCGGTGGTGTCCTTTCCGCTTTTGTACCGTACTGCAAGAGGCGCATTTGAGCAGATGGACAAAACACTTGTGTATGCAGGGCAGACGTTGGGACTTGGAAATGGTACGATTTTTTTTAAGATTGTCTGTCCAAATTGTCTGCCGGTAATTTTGGCAGGTGTGATTCTTGCATTTACAAGAGCAATGGGAGAATTTGGCGCGACCATTATGTTGGCGGGAAATATACCGAACAAAACACAGACAGCGGCAATCGCTATTTATACTGCTATGCAGAGTGGAAATCGAGAACTGGCGTTTCAATGGGCATTGCTGATTGTCGGGATGTCCGTCTTCTTTATTGTGTTGATGAATGTAATTACCGGCAGAAAGGGAGGACGTACATGGCATTAGAGGTGAGAATTAAAAAAAGTTTTTCTGATTTTAAATTGGATGTGGAGTTTCGGACAGGCGAAGAAGTATTTGGAGTGCTTGGGGAAAGCGGTTGTGGAAAAAGTCTTACACTAAAATGTATTGCGGGGATTGAGAAGCCGGACGAAGGACGGATCGTCTTGAATGGAAGGACATTATTTGATTCGGAGCAAGGCATCAATGTTCCGGCTCGTGAAAGAAGAGTCGGCTATCTTTTTCAAGAGTATGCGCTGTTTCCGCATATGACGGTGGAAGAAAATATTGCTGTCGGGGCAGGTGTAGTGTTAAAGCAGAAAAAGAAGCGGGATAAAAAAGAAAAAGAAAAGCTTGTGAAGCAATATATGGAGCGTTTTTTTCTCATTGGGCTGGAAAAGAAATATCCATCCGAATTATCCGGCGGACAGAAACAACGCGTTTCGATTGCGAGAATGATGGTGACAGAGCCGGAGCTTATCTTGCTTGATGAGCCATTTTCAGCCATTGACAGCTATTTGAAATGGAAGATGGAGCAGCAGCTTACGGAGTGGCTGGAGCGGGCGCAGGTGACAACGCTTCTTGTGTCCCATAATCGGGATGAAATCTATAGATTATGTGACAGGATGGGAGTGATCCATTGTGGGCATATGGAAGTGTGTGGAGGAAAGAAGGAGATTTTTCAGAATCCACAGACTGTGTCGGCGGCAATATTAACAGGATGTAAAAATATTATGGAAGCTGTCGGGAACAGGAAGGAGAATGGAATCACTCATGTAGGAATCCGGGCGCACGATATACAGATGTATGAAGCGGCTGATAAGTATGAAACAAAAATAGAAAAAGAGAGCGGAAAATTCCGAATGTTAGCTGTGGTGGAGCGAAAGATTGAGGCGCCCTTTGATTATATTTATGTTGTTCGGCTGAAAGCGCGGGAAAAGGAGAGCGTCAGAGTGGAAATTCCCAAAAACGAAGAGAAGGTATTTGAGCAGGGGCAGGATGTAGTGTTGGAAATTCCGAAGGAAAAGCTTTTGTGGCTTCGAGGATAAAGGGTGTGAAAGGTATTGCATTCTCTATCGAAAAATGTTATATTAATAATACTTATTGAAAGAATGTGTTCAATAAGACACACTTATTTAACAGTAATTTAATTATGGAAAAAATACGAGGTGTAAAAAATGCAGGAAATGAAACCGATCAAAGAAGGTAAAGTACGTGAGATTTATGATAATGGCGACAGCCTGATCATGGTGGCAACTGACCGTATCAGTTGTTTTGATGTGATTTTAAAAAATGAGATTACAAAGAAGGGTACTGTCCTTACACAGATGTCTAAATTCTGGTTTGATCTGACAGAAGATATTCTGCCAAACCATATGCTTTCTGTTGATGTAAAGGATATGCCGGAGTATTTTCAGCAGGATAAGTTTGACGGAAACAGCATGATGTGCCGCAAGCTTGAGATGCTTCCGATCGAATGTATTGTACGTGGATACATTACCGGAAGCGGATGGGCAAGTTATCAGGAGACTGGTAAAGTGTGTGGTATTGAACTTCCGGAAGGCTTGAAAGAATCTGATAAATTGCCGGAGCCTATCTACACACCATCTACAAAAGCTGAAATTGGAGATCATGACGAGAATATTTCTTACGAGCAGAGTATTGAGCATTTGGAGAAACAGTTCCCTGGAAAAGGTCAGGAATACGCAGAGAAGCTGAGAGATTACACCATTGCATTATATAAGAAATGTGCAGAATACGCACTGAGCAAGGGAATCATCATTGCTGATACCAAGTTTGAATTTGGTCTTGATGAGGAAGGCAACATTGTGGTAGGAGACGAGATGCTTACACCGGACAGCTCCCGTTTCTGGCCGGTAGAAGGATATGAGCCGGGACACGGACAGCCATCCTTTGATAAACAGTTCGCCCGCGATTGGTTAAAAGAAAATGATAACCATGACTGGACACTTCCACAGGAAATCACAGATAAGACGATCGCAAAATATTTGCAGGCATACAAAATGCTGACAGGTGAAGATTTGAAATAATGAGATATCCCCCGGGGACTTTTGCAAAAGTCCCCGGGGGTGTTTTGTTAAAGTCCCCGGGGTGTTATCCAAAAAGATGCAAATTCAATTCCTTAGACAGGTGGCGCAGGATGTGTCTTCCTGCAATACTGTTTCCTTTGCTGTCAAGAGACGGACCAAAAATACCGATTCCCATGCGGTGGTCCACAACAGAGAGAATTCCTCCTCCTACACCGCTTTTGGATGGAACGCCCACGTGAACCGCAAATTCACCGGAACCGTCATACATACCGCAGGTGAGCATGATTGTTTTTACAACCTTTACTACATTTTCATTAAGCAGACGTTTTCCGGTAACAGGGTGAAGCCCATTTGTGGCAAGAACGAGCCCGAAGCCGGCAAGGCTTTCGGCGGTTACGCTAAGAGAGCACATCCGTACATAGAGATCCAGTGTGTCCTGAACGGAGTCCATGGCGATAATTCCCTTGCTTTCCAGCAGATACGCAATTGCGCGGTTGCGGGACAAATGATTCATTTCAGACTGATAGACGTTACCATCCATTACAATGTCCGGATCCATGCAAAGCTGCCTTGTGATTTCAAGCATATCGTCAAAACTTACAAGAGGAAGAAGGTAACTGGTAATTGCGATGGCGCCGGAATTGATCATAGGATTAAATGGGTGGTCGCTGGATACATCCAGTTTGACCAGAGAGTTAAAAGCGTCACCGGAAGGTTCCATGCCAACTTTTTCAAATACTTTATAGAAGCCGCATTTTTCCAATGCTACAGCAAGTGTGATCACTTTGGAAATACTTTGGATTGTAAATCGGACCTTGGTGTCTCCGACAGACTCTCGTTTGCCATCACAGGTGAAAATAGAAACACCCAGTTGATTTTTGTTTACATTTCCCAGTTCCGGAATATAGGAAGCGGTTTCTCCATAAGGGATCTCTTGTCTTGCCAGTTCCATGGCATGTTCTAATATTTCTTTCAATGTTATGATATCCTCCTTTGAAAATCATGGGTCCCTCCTGTGAAGCAAATCATAGGAGGGACCCATGAGGTTAGATGGCAATGATATTAAATGAGATCTCTGCGCTTGATATATCCGGGAGTAGCCGGATCAGCGACAATCTCTTTCATTCGAGTGATTTTAGCACCTTTATCAATTACCATGTTTTCAACATGTACATCTTTCCCAATTACAACGTCAGCCAGAATCACACAATTCTTAACTACAGCACCTTCTTTGATTTCACAGCCACGACCGAGAACAGAATTCTCCAACCGACCTTTGATCAGGCATCCGTTAGAGACAACAGAGCTTTTTACACTTGCTGAATCAAAATATTGTGTTGGACAGGAGTCGTTGGTTCTTGTGTAGATCGGCCAGTCTTCATGGAACAGCCCGGAAGCTGTTTTGAGGTCGATCAAAGAGATATTTGCATCGTAATAACTCTTGAAATCATTGGCAGCTGCGAAGAAGCCCTTGTGGGAAATTCCACGTACATCGAGCGCTTCGCAGGACAGGTTGATCATATCTGCCAATGTATACATAGAAGAAACTTCAACAGAACGTTTTACAATTTCCATGAAGAGTTCAGTCTTCATAATATATGTATCCATGGAAATGTGTTTGTTTTTAGCATTTCCCTGATTGACTTCAAGTCCTAAAACACCTTTTTGTTTGTTCAGATTTACACAATTACATTTCAAGAAGTAATCTTTGGCATTATCTACTGTGTGATATAAAAGTGTGATATCTGCACCGGATTCAATATGCGCATTGAGAAGTGCATTATAATCCTGTGTGTAGATCATATAACTTGGTGCAATAATGACATAAGGCTGGTGAGCAGCTTCGATGCTTTCCATGTTTTGTGCATAAGCTGCGATATCTGTGTTGTAGAAATCTTGTCCCAGACTGTTTTCTGTGAAAAGCAACTGGAGTTTTCCACGTTTTGAGTTGATATTGTAGTGACGTCCGCTTCCCAAATGCTCAGCGAGAGAGCGGGGCTGTCTTCTAATATATACTTGAATCTGGTCGATTCCGCTGTTGCTCATGTTAGAAATCGGGAAGTCGATAATACGGTATCTTCCTAAGAAGGAGAATGCACCGGCAGGACGATATGCTCGTAAGCCATCGACGCGGACATGATTCCCCGCAAAACTTACAATTCCAAATGCTTTAGCCATATTATTCTACCCCCTTTACATTTTTGGCAACCAGTTCGATGTGTTCGCTCTTGCTGTCACCGACTTTAGCGTCTTTGCAGATCTTTACTCCATCGGCAACTAAAGCACGAGTAACAACAGCGCCGCTTTCTACAGTTACGCCCGGCATAAGAACACTGTCGATGATCTTAGCACCTTCACCGACTTTTGCACCGGTAAATAAAACAGAATTTTTTACAGAACCGTCTATCACGCAGCCCTGTGTAATAAATGCGCGTTTGATATCTGCATTAGGTCCAATGTAGTGCGGAAGAGTAGTAACATCTTCGGTATAGATCTTCCACGTAGGATCGTTAAGATCCAGTGGATTATTAGGATCAAGAAGATCCATATTAGCCTCCCAGAGAGAATCGATCGTTCCCACATCTTTCCAGTAGCCTTCGAATTTGTAAGCATACAGAGCTTTGCCTTCATTTAAGAAGTTAGGGATGATATCCTTTCCGAAATCATGACTGGAATCAGGGTTTTTCATATCTGCAGTCAGTGCTTTGCGCAGCTGTTTCCAGTTAAAAATATAGATACCCATAGAAGCCAGATTGCTCTTTGGCTTTTCTGGTTTTTCTTCAAATTCAACAATCTTACCATTTTCGTCAGTGTTCATAATTCCAAAACGACTTGCTTCTTTCATAGGTACGGGAAGAACTGCGATCGTTGCATCCGCATTATTTGCCTTGTGGGCGTCTAACATTTTGTCGTAATCCATTTTATAGATATGGTCGCCTGAGAGAATCAGAATATACTCCGGAGAGTATGTGTCTATAAAATCGATATTCTGAGAAATTGCGTCAGCAGTTCCTCTGTATACATCCAGATTCGAATCTGCTGTTTCACGCGGCGGAAGTACATAGACTCCGCTGTCTTTGGCATCCAGACCCCAACGACGTCCGGCAGCCACGTAGCTGTTCAGCAAAATAGATTCATACTGCGTCAGAACACCTACAACGTCAATACCGCTGTTGGCACAGTTACTGAGTGGAAAATCAACAATACGATACTTACCACCATAGGAAACGGCAGGTTTTGCTACTTTGTTGGTTAACTCATGCAGACGAGATCCTCTACCACCAGCTAAAATCATTGCTAACATATTATTTTGCTTCATAGTGAGCCCTCTCTTTCATCCTTTCTTAAGCAATATTATACAATTTTCCGGATGATAATGCAAATAATTAGGGTGAAAATATACAAGAAAATAAATCCAACAGAAAATATATGGGAAAGTAACCGAAGAAATAAAAAAAACTTGATTTTACTATATGTGTGTGATACAATATTCTGGCGAATGGAAGTAGGCTTTTTTTTTATGCCTAAAAATGCGACAGTTTCGCAAACTGTCAAGTAACACGTTAACTTAAGAAATATAAAGCGAGGTGGAAGTTGTGCGTACAAGAATCACATTGGAATGTACAGAATGTAAGCAGCGTAACTACAACATGACAAAGGATAAGAAGACTCATCCGGAGCGCATGGAAACAAAGAAGTACTGCAAATTCTGTAAGTCACACACACTGCACAAGGAAACAAAATAATCGCCGTAAAGGAGTGAAAGTCATGAGTGAAAAAACTCAGAAAAAGAGCTGGTTCAAAGGTCTGAAAGCTGAATTTAACAAGATCATTTGGCCGGATAAGATGACTCTTGCGAAACACACAGCGGCAGTTGTTTCTGTATCCGTAGTGTTAGGAGCAATCATTGCACTGATTGATTTCCTTGCCCAGTATGGAGTTAATTTCCTGACAAATCTGGGTTAATTGACTGACGAACAAGAAAGGTGAGTTTATGTCAGAGGCAAAATGGTATGTAGTTCATACTTATTCAGGGTATGAGAACAAGGTAAAAGCCAATATTGATAAGACAATCGAAAACAGACATCTGGAAGACCAGATCCTGGAAGTTCGTGTTCCTATGCAGGATGTTGTGGAACTTAAAAATGGAGTACAGAAAGCGACTCAGAAGAAAATGTTTCCGGGATATGTGCTCATTCATATGATCATGAATGATGACACATGGTATGTTGTGCGGAATACAAGAGGAGTGACTGGATTTGTAGGTCCGGGATCAAAGCCGGTTCCGCTTACAGATGCAGAGATGGCTCCGCTTGGAATCCAAAGAGACGATATTGTTGTGGACTTTGAAGTGGGCGATACAATTCAGGTAATCGCAGGTGCATGGGCAGATACAGTCGGAGTTATTCAGACAATCAATGTTCAGAAGCAGAGTCTTACGATCAATGTTGAGCTGTTCGGTCGCGAAACACCGGTTGAAATTAGTTTCGCAGAAGTGAAAAAGATGTAATTGCTAAAAGTAAAAAATCGTGGGAGGAGCCAGAGAGTTCCGACATCACCACAAGGAGGTAATTGAAATGGCAAAAAAAGTATCAGGTTATATTAAATTACAGATTCCTGCTGGAAAAGCTACACCAGCACCACCGGTTGGACCAGCACTTGGTCAGCACGGAGTAAATATCGTTGAATTTACAAAACAGTTCAACGCTAGAACAGCAGATCAGGGAGATCTTATCATCCCTGTAGTTATTACTGTTTACAATGACAGAAGCTTCAGCTTCATCACAAAGACACCACCGGCAGCAGTTCTTATTAAAAAAGCATGTAAACTGAAATCTGGTTCAGGCGTGCCGAATAAGAAAAAAGTTGCTACAATCACAAAAGCTCAGTTACAGGAAATCGCTGAACTGAAGATGCCAGACTTAAACGCAGCATCTGTTGAGGCTGCTATGAGCATGGTAGCAGGAACATGTCGTTCCATGGGTGTAACAGTTGAAGAATAAGTGGGAGGGGTATCCCGATATGACCACAAGGAGGTTTATTTAGAATGAAAAGAGGAAAGAAATATGTGGAAGCTGCAAAAGCAATCGACAGAGGAACACTCTATGATGTAGCTGACGCAGTATCATTAGTTAAGAAAACAGCAGTAGCAAAATTTGATGAGACAATCGAGGCTCATATCAGAACCGGATGTGACGGACGTCACGCAGACCAGCAGATCCGTGGTGCAGTTGTACTGCCACATGGAACTGGTAAAAAAGTTCGTATCTTAGTATTCGCAAAAGACGCAAAAGCAGAAGAAGCAAAAGCTGCCGGAGCAGATTTTGTTGGCGGCGAAGAGCTGATTCCAAAGATCCAGAACGAGAACTGGTTTGAGTTTGATGTAGTTGTTGCTACACCAGATATGATGGGTGTTGTTGGACGTCTTGGACGTGTACTTGGACCAAAAGGTCTTATGCCAAACCCGAAAGCTGGTACAGTAACAATGGACGTTACAAAAGCGATTCAGGAAATCAAAGCCGGTAAGATTGAGTACAGACTTGATAAGACAAACATTATCCATGTGCCAGTAGGTAAAGCTTCCTTTACTGAAGAACAACTTGCGGACAACTTCCAGACGCTGATTGATGCGATCAACAAAGCAAGACCAGCAGCAGTAAAAGGTCAGTTCTTAAAGAGCGTGACACTTACTTCTACAATGGGACCTGGTGTTAAGATCAACCCATTAAAATTAGCTTAATCAGATTGCATATATAATAAAGGCTGTTGCCTTAATGAGGAATCATTAGGGCAGTGGTCTTTTTTTAGTTTAGTTGTTTCTTTTTTTGGTATACTATTGTCATGCTAAAACATGACTGATTTCATGCAAATATATTGAAGAGACAAGAAATGTGTATTATAAATCTAAGAAAAACGGGGGAAAACGGAGGTTTAAAATGTCAAGTACAATTCAAATTCGTGTTGACGATGAGTTAAAAATAAAATCGGATAAACTTTTTAAAGAGCTCGGAACAGATACAACTACTGCAATTAGAATGTTTTTGACCCAAGCTGTGGCAAATGATGGGTTCCCGTTTGAAATTAAAAGAATAACTCATAATCCATATACTGCCATGTCTGAAGAAGAACTTTTGGAAAAACTTGAGAGATCAAGAAAATCGGCAGCACAGGGCAAATATAAATCTGCAGAAGAAGTTGTTTCAAGCATGAGAGAAAAATATGGTTTATAAGGTTGTTGTCACCAAGGATGCGGAAGAAAATTTAGATGGAATTGGGATATCATCGTATCAATTTTTGTGAGACATAGATATTTTAAGTTATGCAGATTAGAAAGAAAGCTAGTATTCATAGATAAGTATTTCACGATCTTCAAGACTATGAGGAAAGAATGATTTAAAATAGCTATTTAAGTTGGGAAATATTATATAACGTAAAAAGGAGTGATCAGAAATATGAAAAAGAATCAAAGGGTATTTATAATTTTGGGGATTTTTTTCGTTGTACTTTTGGTGCTTTTCACAATAATTCTGTTTGTGATTAAGAGAGAAAATGCAGAAGAAAAAGAAATTAATAGAGAAAATGAAATAAAAAATACATGTTATTTAACGGTTCTTTTTGATGAAGATATTTTAGATGAAGAAATACAGGAAATAGGAGTCGAAATATCAGAAATGAAAGGAGTGATTAATTGTGATTATGTAACTGCAGATGAGGTATGGGAGAATTTTAAGAATGAGTACTTTAAAGACAGTGATGAGGCGGCGGAAGGGTTTAAAAACGATAATCCATTAGCAAGTAGTGCAAACTATGAGGTTGAAGTAGATTATGATAAGGTGGATGAAATCGTAACTGCGATTGAGCGGATAAAAGGTGTCCGAAAAATCAATCAATCTGTCACTGAAGAAAAGAGGGGAGTGCTTCCGTTTTTGGACGATATAGATTCCCGAGAATAGAATAAGTATATGCAGAGATATCTGAAAAGATTAAAAAATCTCAAACAAGTCTTAATGTGGCTTGTTTGAGATTTTTTTTTAAAAATGTTTTTGAAACTATTCGATATTATTACTTCTTCGGCAGAGAGAAGATAAATTCCGTCCCCACGCCCTCGGTGCTCACCACGTTAATATTTTCGTCGTGAGACTGGATGATTTCCTTTACAATGGCAAGACCAAGTCCGGTGCCTTTCTTATCTTTTCCCCTTGATAAATCGGTTTTATAAAAGCGTTCCCATATTTTGTTTAAAGATCTTCGCGGGATTCCGATGCCGTAGTCTTTTACGGATGTGTAGACTTTGTCCCCGCGTTCCGTTGTTTCGATTGTAATAACAGAATCGGGGTCGCTGAATTTAATCGCGTTATCGAGGAGGTTGTACAATACCTGCTGAATCTTTCGTCTGTCGGCGATGACTTCCAAATGCTTTGTGGCAAATACAAGTTCAATAGAAATCTTTTTCTGAGTGCAAATACCTTCGAAGGAAGCAGCCACGTTTTTGATAACTTCGTGGATGTCAAAAGGTGCTTTGTTTAGAAGAAGATTCTTTGTGTCAAATTCATTGAGCGTCAGCAGATCTTGAGTGAGATCCGTGAGTCGCTCTGTTTCAAAAAGGATAATTTTTAAATATTTTTCCTGCATTTCCGGTGGAATTGTTCCGTCAGCTATAGCTTCCACATAACCTTTAATAGAAGTCAGCGGTGAGCGGAAATCATGGGATACATTTGCTACGAACTTTTTTTGATAGTCTTCCATATCACGAAGCTGAGAAGACATATAGTTCAAGGAGGCAGAGAGATAGCCCATTTCGTCTTCGGTGTTGACGGGAATCTCATACTCCAGATTGCCGGATGCGTACTGCTTGGCAGCTTCGGTAATCTTGCTCAGCGGTCGGTATACAAAGAACTGAAAAGCGAGCAGGATCACGAAAGACAAGATGAAAATAACACATAATGTAATATAAGCAGAGTGCATCAAAATGTCGTGAAGCTCATAGATGTCATCTGTACTTTTGTGAATCAGAAGATATCCTTTTGGAGAGTAATCATAAATAACAGGCGCAATGACAGTGATTACATCTTCGTTAAAATAGCCGTGGTAATCACCGATCTGATATTGTTCATTTCCGCTTTCTGCCGGATTAAAATCAACAACATTGTAGGGGGCTGATGGAAAATCATCGGATTGTGCAGAGGTGATCATTGTTCCATCACTGTCTACAAACCAGATAGCAGCATTTAAATGCTGTTCCATTCCGGATAACTGCATATGCACATTGTTTAAAGAAGCCTGCCCGGAAAAATATTCGGGCAGATAATTGGTCGCAACCATGTTGGCATCCTTATAAATTGCGGAAGATATCCCTTTAGTCAGCGGCGCATTTACAAGACCGGAAGTCAAGGTTGCCACGGTAAAAAGACTCAGGAATCCAAAAATAATATAAATAATAATAAATTTTAAATATAGCGTGCTTTTCATAGTTATTTTGTTTCGAATTTATATCCGATTCCCCATACGGTGCTCAGTTTCCATGTGTCGTGGTCTTTGATCTTTTCGCGGAGACGTTTGATATGTACGTCTACCGTACGAGTGTCTCCGATATATTCGTATCCCCAGATCTGATCAAGGAGTTGTTCCCTTGTAAATACTTGATTGGGAGACGCAGCGAGGAAGTAGAGAAGTTCCAATTCTTTCGGAGGCATCTCTACATTTTTTCCATCTACTATGACAGAATAATTTGTTAAGTTAATTGTGATACCTGCATATTCGACACATTTACCACGGTCTTCAGAAGAAGTCTCTGTTTTCGGAATTTCGTGGTAACGGCGCAGGACAGCTTTTACACGAGCAACCATTTCTTTTGAATCGAAAGGTTTAATGATATAATCGTCTGCACCCAGCTCCAGTCCAAGGACTTTGTCAAAGACCTCTCCTTTGGCTGACAGCATAATGATAGGTGTATTGGATCTGGAACGGATCTCGCGGCATACTTGATAACCATCAATACCCGGAAGCATTAAGTCCAGAAGGATGAGATCCGGATGATAAGTGTCAAATGCAGTGAGTGCGTCCTCTCCGTTGTGAACCATTGTTGTATCAAAGCATTCTTTTGTCAAATAGAGAGAAATCAATTCTGCAATATTTTCATCATCGTCTACAATTAAGATTTTTTGTTTGTTTACCATGTTACTCCCCTTTATTTATTTTAATTCTGCGATTGTTACACCGGCATCTCCCTCGCCGAATTCACCCAATCGGAAAGAACGGACGTGTTTTTGTCTCCGCAGATATTGATGAATTCCTTTGCGGAGAGCTCCGGTTCCTTTTCCATGTACGATGCGTACAGAGCTTAGATGTGCAAGGCTTGCATCGTCCAAATATTTGTCGAGTTCTGCAATCGCTTCGTCTACGGTTTTTCCAAGAAGGTTGATTTCCGTGCTGACGGAGAGAGACTTGCTCATTTTAATCTTGCCTTTGCCTCCGGCGCGGGTTGTTTTTTTAAGATAAGCGGGCTTCTCGTCGATGATCTCCAGATCGGAAATATTTACCTGTGAGCGAAGAATACCCATCTGTACCGTGAGGTTTCCTTTATTGTCAGGAAGAGAAGCTACAGTACCGTTAATGTTCATACTCAGGACTTTGACAGATTCTCCCAATTTGAAATCAGATGGTTTATATTCTTTTTTCGGTTTTGCCGGCTCTTTCATCATACCGCTTCTGGTAGATTCCAATTTCTTGCGGAGACGTTCTCGCTCCCGCTCCATTTCAGAGGCAGAAATATTTGCTTTGCCAAATTTGTGGAAGTTACGCATTGTCTCATCCGCGGTTTCCTTTGCCTCTGCAAGAATGGCATGGGCTTTTTCGTTGGCTTCTCTGAGAATGCGGTCGCGCTGTTCTTCCAGTTTTTCTTGTTTTTTCTCGGTCTCTTGTTTGAGACGTTCGATCTCGCGCTTATAAGAGGCGATGGTTTCTTGTTCTTTTTCGATAGTTCGGCGGCTTGTTTCCAGATCGGTCAGAAGATCTTCAAAGGATTCGTCCTGTTCAGTAAGTCTTGTCTTAGCATCCTCAATAATAAAATCGGGAAGTCCCAGTTTTCCGGCAATTGCGAAAGCGTTACTTTTACCAGGGATTCCGATTAAGAGGTGGTAAGTAGGACGAAGTGTCTCCACGTCAAATTCGCAGGAGGCGTTTTCAACTCCCGGTGTGGAGAGCGCGTATACTTTTAATTCACTGTAATGGGTGGTAGCCATTGTACGGATACCGCGCATATGAAGGTGATTTAAAATGGAAATTGCAAGCGCTGCTCCTTCGGTCGGATCTGTTCCTGCGCCCAGCTCATCAAATAACACCAGTGACTGGTCATCCACTTTCTTTAAGAAAGAAACGATGTTTGTCATATGGGAAGAGAAAGTACTTAAGCTTTGTTCAATACTTTGCTCATCTCCAATATCTGCATAAACTTCTGTGAAAACAGCAAGTTCGGATCGGTCCAGAGCCGGAATGTGAAGACCTGACTGCCCCATTAATGTGAAGAGTCCGACTGTTTTTAATGAAACAGTTTTACCACCCGTATTCGGACCGGTGACGATCAGAAGATCGAACGTATCGCCAAGTGTCAGCGTAATCGGGACAACACTCCTTTTATCAAGAAGAGGATGACGTCCTTCACGTATATGGATACGCCCTTCTGTGTTAAACAGAGGAAGGGACGCATTCATATCAATGGCAAGCGAACCCTTTGCAAAAATAAAGTCCAGTGTTCGAAGTACTGTGTAGTCGGTCTGGATATCGGAAATATATTCTGCGGTATCAGCACTTAAGCGGGCAAGGATCACTTGAATTTCTTCCTGCTCTTTTCCGTATAATTCTTTTAAGTCATTATTTAATTTTACGACAGCCATAGGTTCGATAAAAAGTGTAGAACCGGTGGAGGACTGATCGTGGATCATACCGGAAACCTGACTTCGGTATTCGGCTTTTACCGGAATACAATAGCGGTCTCCGCGCATTGTGATAATAGGATCTTGAAGATAGGTGCGAAGGGAGCCATTTACCATACCGGACAAAGTAGAATGTACCTTGTAATTGATCTGCCCCATCTGTCTTCGGATATGTTTCAGTGCAGGGCTTGCATCGTCGCTGATTTCGTCTTCTTCGATAATACATCTTCGAATTTCAGTCGTCAGAATGGATACCGGATTTAACTGGGAAAAATAGATGTCCAGACAGTCTTCGGTATCATTGGCGTTATCGTGGCGTCCGTAAGCTTTCGCGCGTCCGGCAGTTTCTAAAAGTTTGCAGATGCGAAGAAGTTCTCCGCTTCCAAGAGAACCGCCGATTTCCAGACGGCGAAGGGAATCATTTACCGGATTGCAGCCGCTAAAAGAAGGGCGACCTTTTTTAACAATCCTTGTGAAAGCCGCGCCGGTTTCTTCCTGAGCAATTTGAATGTCAGTAAGAGAGGTCATCGGCTTTAAACGCCGGCATAATTCCTTTCCGCTAAATGAAGATGCATGATCTGTCAATAATTCTATAATTTTGTTGTATTCTAATTTTGCTAATGTTTTCTTATTCATAATCTCACCTAGACCTATTCTAACCTATTTGAACGATAAAGAAAAGGATAAATATTGAACATTTCCTACGGATACGCTATACTGTAGAAAGGATTGTAAAGGAGAACGGATCGTTTATGGATGAGCAAAAGAATCAAGAACAGCCGGAACTTAATGAAGCGACGGAAGAGTATTCTTTTTTACAAGAAGTGATTAAAGATGAGGCAGGCAGCCCGAAGAGATTAAAAGCTAAGATTCTTCGTATGATCGGTTTGGGATTCGTATTCGGAATCGTTGCCTGCTTTAGTTTTTGTCTGCTTTATCCGATGGTTTCTGAGCATTTATCCGGAGATCCCAAGGAAGTTACAATCCCAAGAGATACGGAAGAAGAGAAGGAAACAAAAAATTCGGGAACTGTGGAAGAAGAATTATTAACAGAAGATTTTGGCGTTATGATGGAACGTCTGGACGGGACTGCCAGACAGGTTATGAAAAGTATGGTGGAGATTCAAGTTGTTTCGTCAGATGCAGTTGATGGAAAGTCTGAGAATGAGAAGCGCACACTATCCGGCGTGATCGTAGCAGATAATGGGCAGGAGCTGTTGATATTGAGTTCAGAGTCAACAGGAGAGGAAAGCGAAAAGATTCAAGTGTCCTTTGTTGACGGAGCGATCCATCCGGCAGCATTGAAGATGCAGGATGAGAATCTGGGGCTTTGTATCTATAGTGTCAGTCGTGCAGCTATCACGGACGAGACTTGGAAGGAGATTTCCGTAGCGGTTCTTGGAAGCTCTTATTCGGTGGAGTCCGGAAATGTGGGAATCTTATTAGGAAAACCTTTTGGAACAGAAAATGCGGTGAGCTACGGGAAAATTATTTCCTACGAAGAGAAAGTAAAAAAAGCAGATGGAGAATATGGCTTCTTCGGCGTAGAGGCAGCCGGTCTCTCAGGAGGGAATGGAGTAATCGCAAATCTGGAAGGGCAGATTATCGGAGTTATCTCACAAAATGTATTTTCGGATAGAAATGGCGTGAAAGAAGGGCTCATTTACGGATATGGGATTTCGGATATCAAAGGAATTATAGAACTTCTGTCCAATGGAAGTAAAGTTCCTTATGTGGGGATTCTCGGTACAGATGTCACAGAAGCGATGTCAGAACAGAGAGGGATTCCGCAAGGTGTATACGTAGACGAGATTGAAGCGGATTCTCCGGCAATGGAAGCAGGGATTCAGTGTGGTGATGTCATTACTTCGGTAAACGGAGAATCTGTCAGCAGAATCCAGTTTTATAATAATCAGCTGATGGATCAGAAAGAAGGAGACACTTTGCAGCTGCAAGGGTTCCGCAAAGGGGCTGGCGGCGAATATGTGGATATCAGTTTTACAGTGACCGTTGGAACTAAAAAATAAATTGAGAAAACAGTAGAAAGAGGCAACAGGGAATATGAGATATATCAATACATTAGTAGAAGGCGAGACAATAAGAAATATTTATTTGTGTAAAGGAAAGAGAAGCGCGGAGACGAGAAACGGGAAACCGTATGACAACTTGATCTTGCAGGACAAGACAGGGACATTAGACGGAAAAGTGTGGGACCCGAACTCCGGCGGTATCGCAGATTATGACGAGATGGACTTTATCGAAGTATATGGAGATGTGGTCAGCTACAATAACAATCTGCAGCTGAATATCAAACAGATCAGAAAGGCATATGAGGATGAATATATTCCGGCAGACTATATGCCGACCAGTGAAAAAAGTGCGGACAGTATGTACGGAGAATTATTAGGATTTATCCGTCAGATTGGAAATACATATTTGCGTCAGATCGTAGAATATTATTTCGTAAATGACGAAGAATTTGTCAAGACATTCAAAGGACATTCCGCAGCCAAGACCGTGCATCATGGATTTGCAGGAGGACTGTTGGAACACACATTAAGCGTGGTAAAATTTTGCGAGTATATGGTAGGGGCATATTCGATTTTAAATAAAGATCTTTTGTATGCCGCAGCAATCTGCCATGATATCGGAAAGACAAAAGAATTATCACCATTTCCGGAAAACGATTACACCGATGACGGACAGCTCCTCGGGCACATTGTTATGGGAGTGGAAATGATCAGTGAGGCAGCAAGAAACATTCCGGACTGTCCGGCAGGTTTGGTGAGCGAATTAAAACACTGCATTATCGCCCATCACGGAGAATTAGAGTACGGCTCTCCGAAAAAACCAGCGTTGGCAGAAGCATTGGCATTGAATTTCGCAGACTCTACAGACGCAAAAATGCAGACATTGACAGAAATCTTTAAAGATAAACATACGACAGAGTGGTTAGGATATAATCGCATGTTTGAATCAAACTTGCGAAAAACAAAAATGTAATTTGGGACGTAGCCTTTTTGCAAAAGGCTACGTCCCAAATTACAATATGACCTGTCCCAAATTGAGAAATGGAGTATATATATGCAGAAAAATGATATTGTAAAAGTGAAAATTGAGGATGTCGGTGTTGGTGGCGAGGGCATCGGGAAAGTTGAAGGATATACGCTTTTTATTAAGGATGCGATCATCGGTGATGTGGTGGAAGCGAAAATTATGAAAGCGAAAAAGAACTATGGATATGCGAGACTTATGAATATTCTTACACCATCAGAATATCGCGTGGAAAAACCGGCCTGCCAAGTGGCAAGAAAGTGCGGGGGATGTCAGATTCAAGAGATGAAGTATGACCGTCAATTGGAATTTAAAAATCAGAAGGTGCGAGGAAATCTTATGCGGATCGGAGAGGTTCCGGAGCAGCTTCTTGATCAGATTATGGATCCGATTGTCGGAATGGATGAGACGGAAGGTCTTGGAGGTCCTTATCATTATCGGAATAAAGCGCAGTTTCCAATCGGGACAGATAAGGATGGCAATGTTGTGACTGGCTTTTATGCGGGCAGAACTCATTCCATTATTTCTAATACGAATTGTGCGCTTGGCGTGGATGTTAATGAGCGGATTTTGAAGCTGATTTTGGAATTTATGAAGGAACATCACATTAGTGCGTATGACGAAGAGAAGCATCAAGGGCTTGTGCGTCACGTGCTGATCCGGTATGGATTTACGACAAAAGAAATCATGGTCTGCCTTGTGATAAATGGGGAGCGTCTGCCACATGGTGAAGCGTTGGCGAAACGTTTGGCTGAGATTGAAGGAATGACCAGTGTCACATTAAGTGTCAATAGAGAAAAAACGAATGTGATTATGGGAAATGTAATAAAACCTCTATGGGGACAAATGTACATTACCGACTACATAGGAAATGTAAAATACCAGATTTCTCCACTGTCGTTCTTCCAAGTAAATCCGGTGCAGACAGAGAAATTGTATAAACTGGCATTGGAATATTCAGGGTTAAATGATGTTTCTTGCAGCAATCCAAGTGATAAGGTTGTGTGGGATCTGTATTGTGGAATTGGAACGATTTCCCTTTTCCTTGCACAGAAAGCGGGAAAAGTATATGGTGTGGAAATTGTGCCGCAGGCAATCGATGATGCCAGAAACAATGCGAAGATAAATGGAATTGAAAATGCAGAGTTTTTCGTTGGAAAGGCAGAAGAGGTGCTGCCTCAGTATTACGAAAATTATGTGAAAGAGCATGGCGGCGAGACGGCGCATGCAGATGTGATCGTGGTAGATCCGCCGAGAAAAGGCTGCGAAGAATCGCTTCTTCAGACGATGGTGGATATGCAACCGGAGCGGATCGTGTATGTAAGCTGTGACTCTGCAACGCTGGCGAGGGATGTGAAGTTCCTGAGAGGGAATGGGTATGAGCTTGAGAGAGTTCGGGCGGTAGATCAATTCCCGCATACGGTGCATGTGGAGACTGTGTGCCTCTTGGGCAAACGAAAACCTGACACTACGGTAAAGATCGGTATAGATATGGAAGATTACCGCAGAATCAGGGATAAGGAAAAAGCGGAATAGAAGCCTATCTGCTATTGAAAATAGTATACGGAATCGAAGTTGAGAAGCTGTTGATGCGTTAGAGAAAAACGTGTCAGCAGCTTTTTTGCGTTGGGTGCGTGGTCGAAACTTCGAGGAGGTGGTGCCGTTGGGCAGCGAGAATTAAAAAATGGTGATGGAGGCAAGTCTGTAATAATTCTAAGGTCTGATCAAATCTGAAAGGAGTCAATTCTATGGCAAAGAAGAGTGTAAGAAATATGAAGGTCTGTGGACAGAGCGGTTATCAGTATAAGACGATCCCGTCTATCATGCTGAAGGGACAGTGGCTGAAGGACTGGGGATTTGAGATTGATGATGCGATTGTGGTGAAATGTGAGGATGGGAAACTGGTGATTTCCAAGGCTGAAGACGAGCAGCGGGAGTTTGCCGGAGTGAGCCAGATGGTTGCGGAAGGCGTAAAGAAATACGGAAACTGAGAACGATAAGAAAATCAGAGTCAAAGGAGGAAGTGTACATAATGGGTAAGATTATGATGTGCGGATCATTTAAAGGGGGAGTTGGCAAGACGGCAAGCTCCTGGAATCTGGCGTATTGTCTGGCAGAGATGGGGAAGAAGGTTCTGGCAGTGGATTTTGACAGCCAGGCCAATCTTTCCACCTGTTTTGGGATCGAGGATCCGGCGGCGGTGCCACTGACTATCGGGCATCTGATGATGGATCAGCTGGAGGATGAAGAACTGCCGGAACCGGCAGAGTTTATTCAGAAAAGAAATAGTGTGGATTTTATTCCGTCATCCATGGTGCTGTCTGCTGTGGACAGCAGGCTGCGGATGGAGATGGGGGCAGAGAAGATGCTGGCAAGTATCCTGGAGCCGCTTAGGGATCAGTATGACTTTTTGATAGTGGATACTTGCCCTTCACTGGGATCGTTGACCATCAATGCGCTGGCTGCAGCAGATGAAGTGATGATTACCGTCAATCCGCAGCTCCTGGCTATGATGGGGCTTCAGGATTTTATCCGGACAGTAAAGAAAGTACGGAACCGGCTGAATGAAAGACTCCGGATTGCAGGTATTTTGTTGACAATGTGTGATGCCAGAACAAATCTCTGCAAGGTGATTACAGAACAGGTGATGGAAGCGTTTGAAGGACAGATCCGGATTTTTGAGAGCGTGATCCCGAACACGGTCAAAGTGGGAGAGTCTATTTATTACAGTAAGCCGTTGGTGGAATATGCGCCGGGAAGCAAGGTGTGTGAAATGTATCGGAGCCTGGCGAGGGAGGTGGCAGGTTATGAAAGCGAATAGCCCGAAACGGAAGGTATTCCAGGATGCCCTGGATTTACTGACGGAGGATATGGCAGTAGATAAGGCTGTGTCTGAAAATGGTATTCTGCAGATTGCTATTGATAAGATCACGCCGTTTTACGACCATCCTTTCCGGTTGTATGAGGGAGAACGCCTGGCTGATATGGTGCAGAGCATCCGGGAGCATGGAGTCCTGAATCCGGTGATCGTAAGACGTACAAAAAAGGGATTTGAGATGCTGGCCGGACATAACCGGGCAAATGCTGCCAAACTGGCGGGATTGAAGGAGATTCCTGCTATTGTGAAGGATAAGCTGTCAGAGGAAGAGGCTTATGTCTATGTGATCGAGACGAACCTGATCCAGCGGTCCTTTACAGATCTCCTGCCGTCAGAAAAGGCGGCAGTGCTGAAGGAACGGCATGAGAAGATTTCCTGTCAGGGGAAACGGAATGATATTGTAAAAGAGATTGCTGCTCTGGAAGGCGCATCACAGAAATCAACTTGTGGTCACAGTGACCACAAGTTGAGGAGCAGGGATAGCGTTGGAAAGGAATATGAACTGTCAGGAAGTTCTGTCTCCCGACTGATGCGCCTGAATCATCTGATTCCGGAGTTTAAGGAACAGGTGGATGATGGAAGGCTGCCCTTTATGGCGGCGGTCCATCTGTCCTATTTGAATGAAGAAGAGCAGGATCTGATCTGTCAGGTTGCGGAGCAGGAAGGCAAGAAGATTCGCCCCAAGCAGGCGGAGCAGCTTCGGAAACGGACCGGGAAGATTGATCGGGAGGCAGCGGAGACTATGTTCCGATGCTCCGAGAAGTCTATGGCTGAGAAGAAGACAGTCAGGATATGGATTGACGCAGGAGTTTACAATGCGTATCTGGCGGATGTTGGCGAAGCAGATGTTTCTGAAATCATGGAGAAAGCATTGAGAATGTATTTTGGAAAGGCGGTGTGAAGTGTTTTCAGAGAGGGAATTAAAGGGACTGGATCGGGGCTATTTTAACATTATTATGGCAAATGATTATGATCTGACATTGATGAGCAAAAATACCGGGCACTACTGGTATTTGCATAATCCGGAGTATCCGGAAGAAGGAAAGGTGATCATATTTCATCGTCATAATGGACAACTGCCGTATCATCTGCACAGTAAAAGCAGCACGCTGAGCCAGGCGGTAAAGCAGATCAAAGCCCATGATGCGTTCCAGTTGAACGGCCGACGGCCGGTCCGCAGATGATGAAGTATTAACAGACAGTACTGCAGGAGATGCCTGTGGTGCTGTCTGATTTTACGCCTGATATTGAGAAAAGTAAGTCTTTAATTTCATATCTTGTTATCGTTTTTAGCTGATGTTCATTCTTGAGAAACTAAAGATTATTCGTTGTGAAAATTGAGGAGCTGTGATATACTGAAAATTGATTGATAAATTAGTTCCTGTAAAAGAATTTGAAGATGACGGACATGAGGTGTACGGCATGAAAATAAGCTATAAAAAATTATGGAAGCAGCTGATCGATGAAGATATGATGAAGAAAGATCTGCAGCAGAAAGCGGGGATCAGCTGGGCTACGATGACGAAAATGTCTAAGGGCGAAGTGGTAAGCACGGAAGTGCTGATGAAGGTATGTCAGGTGCTGCATTGTAATGTAGGGGACATCATTGATTTTATTGAAGATGATCCGGAATAGATCAGGGATTTTTATGGGACAGTAACCGTGTAATAATTAGAATGGGAATGTAAGGAAGGTAAGCAGCGGATGGCGGGAAATCAGATGGTAAGCCCATATAAGGGAAGCGGCCAGATCACAAGAGAGAAATTTTTGTTTTATGAGATGCGGACTGCTGCAAGATTGATGGAGGAAGGGTTAAGTGATTCAGATGTGGAGGAACGGATCGTAGAGGATAATCTGTTCCAATACCCCACAGAGAAATCCATCCGACAAATGGCTAAGACTTGTATCCGGCGTCTGCATGGCCTCCAAGATGAAAGCCTGATTGCGGCAGTTGCGGCAATGCCTCAGGATGCAGCAAAGCAAATCTGTTTGTATGCCATGATGAAACAGTATCGTTTGGTATGGGATTTTATGATCACGGTGATCGGTGAGAAATACCGGATGCAGAATTTCTCCTTCAGCCAGATGGATGTGAATGTTTTTTTCATGCAGCTTCAGGAACAGGATGATTATGTGGCTGGATGGAGTGAGAGCACGATGAAGAAAATCCGGCAGATTTTGATCCGGGTGCTTGCGGAGAATGAGTATCTGGATGACATCAAGGCGGATCACATCAATCCGATATGGCTGAATCCAGTGCTGGAGAATGCCATAAGAAGCAACAACGACGACAGGGCACTGGCGGCGTTCAACTGCTTTTCATAGGAGGAGAACATGAACAACATAAACGAAAGATTGGATAATCTGAAATTAGAGATACAGAAGCCGGAGTTTCTGGAAGGTAAGGGACTCAGCAATGAGGTGAATATTCGTATTTTCTGTTATGATGCTCAGGATGAAATGATCGTCCGGCATTTTACGGAGCAGCTGATTGTGGATCAGTCGCTGGACTGCCATTTGATTGAGCGAAATCTGTACAAGGTATTCTTGTCTATCTGTGATGACAAAAGGATTACGGACAGAGCTCCTCAAATGGAGGAAAAGAAAGGGAAAGATATCCTCCTTAAAAAATTGCAGGAGTTTGCAAACAATAAAAGTTTCGTAAAGAAGATGCAGTATGAACCACATGAGCCGGGAGATGTGCTGCTTCTGACCGGCGTGGGGGAGGTTTTCCCGTTTATGAGGATTCATTCCCTTCTGGAAGCGTTGCAGCCGGAATTTCCGGATATCCCGATTCTGGTGATGTATCCGGGAACGTATGATGGAAGATTTGTGCGTTTGTTCGATAAGCTGGAACCGAATCCATATTACCGCGCATTCAATATTATTGGAACTGATGGCTCCAATCATCATGTATTGTAGGAGGTGCCGACAAATGAGAATACAGGAAATGTTTTATGACGACATCGACCGTAAGATCAATGGCGTCGTTAAGGTAGACCAGGATGCCGCTGATGTACTGAAGCAGGAAGTCAAGGAATATGTCATCACGCGGGATATCCGTAAGCACATGATCACCTTCTTCAATAATTATGCCGAATCTTTTCGGGAGCCAACAGCGGATGTGGGCGTGTGGATTTCCGGGTTCTTCGGAAGTGGTAAATCTCACTTTCTGAAGATGCTGTCATACCTCTTGGAAAACAAGGAAGTGGATGGAAAGAAGGTCGAGGATTATTTCCGTGAGAAGTTTGATGATGAGGCGACTTTCATGCAGATCGCAAGCGCAATCCGCGGAGAGACCGACACGATCCTGTTCAACATAGATATCGAAGGATCCATCAACAAGGATAAAACTGCTGTTCTGCGTGTATTCGCAAAGATGTTTTACAACTACCTAGGCTTCTATGGTGAGAACCTGAAGTGTGCAAAGATGGAACAGTTTATTGATAAAAAGGGAAAGACGGAAGAGTTCCGCAGAGTGTTTGAAGAAAAGAACGGTTCACCGTGGGTAGAATCCCGTGATGCCTTCGCATTCTTCGAGGATGATGTGGTAGATACTCTTGTTGAAGTGTTGGGCATGAGCGAGACCGCTGCCCATAACTGGTTTGACGGCACGGAGACCGTTGAGACTTCCATTGCTCAGCTTGTATCCGAGATGAAGGAATATGTGGATGCCAAGCCGAAAAACTTCAGACTGTTGTTTATGATCGATGAGGTTGGCCAGTATGTGGGCGACAGCATTGATCTGCTGATGAACCTGCAGTCGCTTGTGGAGAAGATCGGAAGCGAGTGCAACGGAAAGATCTGGGTGGTATGTACCGGACAGGAAGCAATCGATGAGATCATCAAGACCAGACAGGATCAGTTCTCGCGTATCCAGGCGAGATTCAAGACCAGGCTTTCCCTGACATCTTCCTCTGCGGATGAAGTGATTCAGAAACGTATCCTCAGAAAGAAGGATGAGGTAACACCGCAGCTGGAACAGGTATATAATGAGAACGATTCTGTGCTGAGAAATCTGTTCAGTTTTAATTATTCTGCCGGTGATGCGGTTTTGGATATTAAAGGCTTTAATGGTCCGGGAGAGTTTGCAAGGGACTTCCCATTCGTACCGTATCAGTTCATCATCATGCAGAAGGTATTTGCCGAGATCCGCAAGCACGGTAATTCCGGAAAGCATCTGTCCGGCGGTGAGCGTTCCATGCTGTCCGGATTCCAGGAAGCGGCGCAGAAAATCGAGGATAAGGACGAGTTCGCACTGGCGCCGTTCTATCTCTTCTACGATACAGTTCACACCTTCCTTGACAGTTCTATCCGCCGGGTGATCGAGCGCTGCCAGAAGGCGGCTGACACCAATGCCGGCATTGAGCAGCAGGATGTGGCTGTGCTGAAGCTTTTATATCTGGTTCGCTATATCGACGACATCAAGGCAAATTTAGATAATATCGTTATCCTGATGGCGGATGATATCCGCATGGATAAGATCATCATGAGGGAACAGGTGAGGGGATCCCTTGACCGCCTGATGAGCCAGAACTATATCGGACGCACGGGCGATACTTATAACTTCCTGACGGATGAAGAACAGGATATTCAGAGAGAAATCAAGAATACGCCGGTTGATACCGCGGCGATCGTGGAGCGTATCGCACATATGGTATTCGGCGATATTTATACAGCAAAAAAGTTTCGCTATGGCAAGTATGACTTTGCCTTTGATCAGATGGTGGATCATACCACAGTCGGAGCGGTGACAGGCGGCATGAGGCTGAAGATTATGACCGTGGCAGCGGATTCTGAGGAGAAGGCAGAGCTTCGCCTGATGACAGAATCCGCAGGCCAGTCTATTGTGGTATTGTCTGATACGCCGTATTATGAATCGCTGGAAAATGCAATGAAGATCCGCAAGTATGTGAAGCAGAGGAATGTGGCTCAGCTTCCAAAGAGCGTGAGAGACATCATTGCAAATTATCAGAATGAAGCTGATAAATATGAGCAATCTGCACAGACGGATCTGGCAGACGCCATAACCAATGCGCAGTTCTATGTGGACGGTGAGAAAATTGAGATCAAGGCAGCAGCCGTTTCCTCAAAGGAAGAGGATCCGGTGAAGAGGGATTATGAGATCAAGAAGGGCAAGGCGAAGAGTGTCATTGACCAGTCCCTTGATTATCTGGTGTCCCACGTGTACAGCGACCTGGATCTGATCGTGGAGAATGCTGAATCGGATGCGGATATTCTGGCGCTTCTGACTGGCGCTGTCACGATGCTTCCGGGAACGGAGCCGAACAGGGATGCTGCTGCCAAGGTGGAAGAGTATCTGGAAATGCAGGACAGAAAGCATCTGCCGACTTCCATGGCGGATGTTCAGAAAAGATACCAAGCGATTCCTTATGGATGGCGTGAGATTGATATTGCGGCTGTCGTGGCTCTGCTGATTGTAGGGCAGAAAGTGACGATCAAATATGCCGGTTCCACGGTGCAGCCGAACAATCCGAAGCTTCCGGACATGCTCAGGAAAAAGAGCGAGATCGGAAAGACGCAGATTTCCAAGAGGCAGGTGGTATCCGCTACAAGGATGAAGGCAGTCAAGGATTTTCTGCGGGATTACTTCAATCTCATGGATGTTCCTGCGGATGAAGACGGCCTGATTCAGTTCATCATTGATAAGTTTGAAGACCTGCAGAAACACTATGAAGATCTTCTGGCAAAATACGAGGGCCATAAGTATCCGGACAGGAATGTGGTCAGCAATGCACTTCAAATTATAAAGGATGTGTTGTCACAGCAGAAGGATAACGTGGCTCTGATCGAGCGTGTCCTTCAGCGGGAAGACAATCTGTATGATGCGCAGGACGCTATGCAGAATGTGGAAGCCTTCTTCAAGACACAGATTTCTGTATTCGATACAGCGGTGAAGTTTGAGCAGGATCTGAGGAATGACCTAGATTATCTCAAGAAGGATGAAGAGGCAAATCAGGCGCTGAACACAATCCGGCTGATTACTATGATCCCTTCCAATGGGAAATATGATTATAGGAGGATTCCGGAATTGAATGCTTTGATGGCGAAGGTAAAGGCTTCCCATGATGCGATGCTGGAAGAGAAACGGAAAGAGCTTTTGGAAGTAGTCCATCAGTGTATGGCGGAGATCCATCAGGCGTTAGACGATGGAAATGCGACAGCCAAGATAATCAGCGACAAGGCTGATGTGTACTATGGGCAGCAGAAGGAAAAAATTACGGAGACGACAAGCCTGGCATTGATGGAGGGCTTCCCGATTCCTATGTGGAATTACCGGGATGAAGCTGTTTCCAAGATCGAGTTTAGCAAGCGGCCTCCGAAACCGGTTGATCCGAAGCCTGTGGATCCCGTGAAGCCGGCTGCGAAGAAGACGTATAAGCCGATATTCCGTCAATCGCTTTTGAAGGCGGCAAGGCTGGAAAGCGATGCGGAAATTGATGCGTATGTGGATAAGCTGAGAGATCAGCTGAAGACATTACTGAAGGGATCAGACGGTATCGAACTTAAGTGAGGCGGCAAATCTTTGATTTGCGCAGCTGAACTTATGCAGAGTTAAGCAAAGGAAGAGTCAACTTATGGATAAAAATGCGATAAAGAAATATGCGGTGTGGGCGCGTAAGGAGTTGATTGCGCGTGTCACACAGAAGGCAGAGCAATATGAAATTACGGAGAAGAAGATTACTCCTGCAGATGCGGATAGCATCGGCGGCAGGGTGCTTACTGCGGCAGAAAAGAAGCAGAGGCAGGCATTGATTGCAAAAATTAAACAGAATGGATTTGAACAGGTAATGGAAGAAGTGGCGTATACCTGGTTCAACCGTTTTACTGCGCTCAGGTTCATGGAAGTAAACAATTATCTGCCGAGCCATACCAAAGTTTTTACCAATGAAAATGGAGAGTTCAAGCCGCAGATTCTGGCGGATGCGATACAGCTGGATCTGGAAGGATTGAATATGGACAAGGTTTTTGAGCTGAAGGATGCCAACAAGACGGAAGAACTGTATAAGTATCTTCTGATTACTCAGTGCAATGCTTTGTCCGGTATTTTGCCGCGTATGTTTCAGAGACTCTCGGATTACACGGAACTGCTTCTGCCGGATTATCTTCTCCGCGAGGGAAGTGTGATTGAGCAGATGATCGCATTGATTCCGGAAGAAGATTGGACGGATCAGGTTCAGATTATAGGATGGCTTTATCAATTTTATAATATCGAGACATTCGATAGTATTTTTGATGGAGATATGTCCCGGAAAAAAGTTACAAAAGAACTATTGCCTGCAGCAACAGAAATTTTTACTCCTGATTGGGCTGTTGAATTTATGGTAGACAATTCTCTTGGAAGATTATGGCTTGATAACCATAGTAATACAGAATTAAAAAGCAAATGGAAATATTATCTTGAAGACGTCGACCAAGACGAAGAAGTTGAGAAAAAGATCAATCAAATAAAAACTAGTTATGCTGACCTTAAACCAGAAGAAATCCTGTGTATAGATCCATGTATGGGTTCGGGACATATTTTGTGTTATATGTTTGATGTTCTTATTAAAATATATGAGGACTATGGATATATTACTCGTGAAGCAGTTAGATGTATAATAGAAAAAAATCTCTGGGGATTAGATATTGATGAAAGAGCGGCTCAATTAGCATACTTTGCGGTTATGATGAAGGCGCGTCAATATGATAGAAGGTTCTTCTCGAAGTGTGTTCAGCCGCATGTTTATGTGATAAAAGAGAGTAAGGAATTTTCAGAAGATATCATAAGGCTCTTGGACAGTGAGGGGGAAGTCGCCAAAGCGATAATTGAAGGACTGAAAGATGCCAAAGAGTATGGGAGTTTACTTAGGTTAAATATCCGAATAGAACAGGTCGGTGCTTTAAAAGAAAAAATTGAAGAAATCCTAGAAGCATCTATGAATGGAAATATTGTGGATCAATTAAATGCAACGATGCTTAAAGATGGATTATTACCACTTGTAGAAATTGCAGAAACGCTTGTTCAAAAATATCATATTGCAGTGACAAATCCGCCATATTTAGGAAATTCCAGAATGAACTCTAATTTAAGCGATTTTATTAAGAAGAATTATCCGGATGAAAAAGCGGATCTTGCGATTGCTATGTTAAATCGAATTACATGGGGATTCACAAAGAAAAATGGATATAGCTCAGGTATATCAACAGTTTCATGGATGTATTTGAAAAGTTTCGAACAATTTAGAAGAAAGATGATATCAGATAGCAATTTCATATGTTTGACAGATTATGGAACAGAATTGTTTGATGGAAAAATTGGGCATTTACCAATTGCATCGTGGGTAACAAGAAACTGTACGATGGACCAGAATATACATTCCGTCAGATTGGTGGATTTCTGTTATTCAAGACGTGACGAAAAAGGGCCAGAGTTTTTCAATAGTGAGAATCATTATGTTGCTCACCAGACGGACTTTACTAAAATACCGGGTGAACCTATTGCTTATTGGGCAAGCAACAGTAAGATTGCAGCATTTGAAAATGGCATCTTAATAGATGATATCGCAAGCGTCAAAATAGGCATGGGCACAGGTAAAAATGAAGTTTTTGTACGTGAGTGGTGGGAAATACCGTTCGATGAAATCGATTTTTCGTTAAAGAAATTTGAAGATCTTGAAGACAGTAACGGAGTATACTTTCCATATAATAAGGGCGGAGATTACAGGAGGTGGTATGGGAACCTTCAAGAAGTAGTATGGTACAACGAAGCAGGCAGGAAGAAAATGTTCTCTATGTCTGGACATCGTGAAAATGGTGGACGTGATGGCTATTTTAAAAAAGGAATCACATGGAATTTTATCGGAACGTCAAAATTCGGTGTTCGGTTAATGCCTACGGGATGTCTTTTTGATGTTGCCGGATCTGCGTTGTTTACGAGTGATGAATACCTGTATTATTTATTGGGGTTTTTATCGTCTTCTGTATGCAATGAAATTTTGAAAATATTGAATCCTACGGTTAATTATCAAGCTGGCAATATCAAGAGTCTCCCAGTTATTAAAGACAGAGAAGATGAGATAAAAAGTATAGTATTAGAAAATGTAGATATTGCAAAACATGATTGGGATTCCTTTGAGACTTCATGGGACTTTCAGCAACATCCTTTGCTTTGCAAAGCTTCTACTATCGCCGAAGCTTTTGACCAGTGGCAGGCTGAATGTGATAACCGTTTTAATCAACTGAAAGCCAATGAGGAAGAACTAAACCGCATCTTCATTGACATTTACGGTTTGCAGTACGAGTTGACACCAGAAGTTGAGGATAAGGATGTTACTGTCCGTAAGGCTGACTTTGGCAGAGACATTCGCTCCTTCATTTCTTATGCGGTTGGCTGTATGTTTGGGCGCTACTCGATTTATAAAGAGGGTCTGATATATGCTGGTGGCAAATGGAATTATAATGACTATGAAAACATGGCATGGATAGCTGAAGGAAAACCAGAAGTTCTGTCATTTTATAGCAAAACACATTTCTTCCCGGATCAAGATAATATCATTCCTATTTGTGACGATGAATATTTTGTTGATGATATTGTCCATAAATTTATAGAGTTAGTAAGTGTAGTTTACGGCACAGAAAATTTGCATGAAAATATCAAATTTATTGCAGATGCCCTTGGCGGCAAAGGTCAGCCGAAAGATGTGATTCGGAATTATTTTCTGAATGATTTTTACAAAGATCATTGCAAGATTTATCAGAAACGCCCGATTTACTGGCTATTTGACAGTGGCAAGAAGAATGGATTCAAGGCGCTGATTTATATGCACCGCTATCAGTCGGACACCATTGCCCGTATACGCACGGACTATGTCCATGAACAGCAGAGCCGCTACCGTACGGCGATGGCTGATCTGGAAAAACGTATTGACAATGTTGCTGCCGGAGAGCGAGTGAAGTTGAACAAAGAACTGAATAAGCTGCAGGCGCAGGCGGAAGAAATTCGTGTTTATGAAGAAAAGATCCACCATCTTGCGGATCAGATGATTAGTATTGATCTGGATGATGGTGTCAAGCATAATTATGCGATATTCAAGGATGTGCTTGCGAAGATAAAGTAGTAAGGAAGGTACCAGTATGGATTCAGATAAGATCATACAAGAATTGAATCAGCGGTTTGCCGCACCACTGCCGGAATTCTATAAGCGCCGTATTATATTCTGGTACGATGAAGATGGAGAATTCCGTGAGAGGCTGGATGAGGTTACACTAAATAATGCAAAGCTAGTCGCATTGACCGGAACCAATAACTTTGCGGTGAAAAAACTTTTGTCGGTGGACGATACCACGAACAATTATCTGGTATACTGTCCGCTGTCTTATGAGAAGCCGGAGGATGACTGGCTTCTGGATATTGAAATGTATAGCGAAGAATTCCGGGCAGATTTGATCTCTATCTGGATGGACGAGATGGGAATTCCGTCAACGCCGGCAATGCGTAAACAGGTGAAGGATTATCGGAAGTTTTTCAAAGCAAAGGCGCGCAGGGATAAAATTGCAAGTCAGAACAAGGTACCAAGCGTTCCGGCTCAGCTGCACATGGCTGTGATGGGAGCCTTGGGTGGTATTAAAGATGTCACGCCGGCGGCGATCATCAAGGAAGTACTGAAGGCCGGTATGGACACCGACACGAATGATCTGTATCAGGAGTTTGTAAACTATGGTGCGGATAAGGCTTTTTGGAGTATGGTGAACCAGGGATCTGGCTACGTTTCTGAGCAACCGGATATTGCGATGCTGGCAACGCATATGCTTCTGACATCAACCACAAGGACAATGAGGCTGGAATATCTGGCGGGGTTGGACAGGTTCATTTCCTCGCCGCATCAGGCGTTCTGCTTTGATTTTATTTCTGACTGGCTCCATGCTGAAGATCGGGAACAGCTTATAGAGATCGCAAAATCCGTGGAAGATGAACTAAAGCTGCCGCAGCGGTTCATGAAGTTGGAGGTTAGTGATCTGGTGGATACGGAAGTCTTTCCGTGTCTGGATGAAGTGATCCTGATCAAGCTGATGACAGAGATCGGAGATCATATCATTGATGTGGATGTGATCAAGCGGACAGTAGAGAAACGCCGGACGTGCGTGAACTATGAGCCATTCAAGGATTATTACGAGGGAATCCTGCAGGTGGCGAACATGCAGGCGTTCTATAAAGAGCATTCAACAGGCTTTCATTCTGCCGAGGCGAAGAAGGTCTGGAAAGAATATACTTCTGAGTATTATAAGATGGATACTTATTACCGTCTGTTCCATAAGAGCTATGGGGAAAGCCTGAAGGCATACAATTCCGATCTGCATGACCTGTTTCGCTCTGTCATGGAGAAGGTGGAGGGGCTGTATAAAAACTGGTTCCTGGGGCAGCTGGGCGGCAACTGGCAGGCAGTATGTTCTGAGGAACTGGCAAAGTATGGCCGGATTTTGGAAGTGCCACAACAGGCGGACTTCTACAGAAACCACATTGACAATGCGGACTGCAGGGTATTTGTTGTCATTTCCGATGCTTTGCGGTATGAAGTGGCAGCTTCCCTTGCGGAGCAGTTAAGACGTGAGATGCAGGCGGATGTAAAGCTTCAGGATGTTCAGGGTATCTTTCCGACTATCACGAAGTTCGGCATGGCTGCGCTGCTTCCGCATAAGGAACTGGAAGTGGAACTTCACGGTGAAGTCTTGAAGGTTATGGCGGACGGCGTTTCGACCGATGCCGGATACCGGGATACGATCCTGAAGTCAGAGAAGTCGAACAGCGTGGCAGTAAAATATGAAGATCTGGTAAATGCGAAGAGGGCTGACCGAAGCGCAATGGTAAAGGGAATGGATGTTGTGTATATCTATCATGATACGATTGATGAGGCAAGCCATACATCCGATACGATGGTGTTCCCGGCCTGCGATGATGCGATTCAGGAATTAAAGAACCTGACGAAGATCATCTGCAATGATTTCGGGGCAACGCATATTCTGTTTACCGCGGATCATGGTTTCCTCTATACCTATAGTCCGCTGACCGAGGATGACAAAATCGACAAGACCGGATTTGTCAATCGTATTGTGGAGTACGGCAGACGCTATGCCATCATGATGAAGGATTCGGATCCCGATTATCTGCAGAAGGTTCAGTTTTTGAGCGGAACATCCGAGTATGATGCTTTTGCGCCGAAGGAAAATGTAAGAATTAAGATGAAGGGCAGCGGGCTTAATTTTGTTCATGGCGGGATCAGCCTTCAGGAAATGGTTGTGCCGGTCATTGATTATCATTTTCTGAGAAATCAGAGCAAGCAATATCAGAGGAATCAGAACAAGTATGATACGAAGCCGGTGGAGATAAGTCTTCTGTCGGCAACACACAAAGTCAGCAATATGATCTTCTCGCTGAACTTCTATCAGAAAGAGCCGGTGGGGGATAATCGTGAGGCGGCGACCTATCAGCTGTATTTCACGGACAGCAATGGAAAGCAGATCAGTGACACCTCGAAGATTATTGCGGATAAGACCAGTGACAACGGACAGGAGAGGACATTCCGGTGCAGCTTCAATCTGAAGTCGCTGAAATATGATAGCAAAGAAATCTATTATCTTGTGATCGCGGATGCGGATGGTCTGGTCGTATCCAGGGAAGAGTTCCAGATAGATATCGCCTTTGCGGTGGATGAATTTGATTTCTTTAGTTAAGGCGGAAGGAGAGAATGTATGGAGCCTATCGCTGAAAATGCTGTAGATAAACGTGAGGAAATAAAAAACAAACTTCGTGAGAGTTTTGACGGAAAGATCGTACGGAAAGATCTGACGAAGAAGATCAAGGAAGGGGCAAACGTGCCGGTGTACGTGCTGGAGTTCCTTCTTGGTCAGTATTGCAGTTCCGATGATGATTCCATTATTGAGCAGGGCGTCCAGAATGTGAAGAGGATCCTGGCGGATAACTTTGTCCGTCCAGATGAGGCGCAGAAGGTTCTGTCAAAACTCAGAAAAAAGGGAAGTTATACTGTCATCGATATGATTACGGCAAGGCTGGATATGAAGCGGAATATTTATATTGCCAGTTTCTCCAATCTGGGTATCGACAATGTCCTTCTGGAAGATGAATACCCGGAGAAGTTTGATCGGCTGCTCTGCGGCGGCATCTGGTGTATTGTCCAGCTTGATTATGAATATGTGGAAGAAGAAAAGAAGAATGGGATGCCGGTACAGATCCGGAAGCTGACGCCGATCCAGATGCCTCATGTGGAGATTGATGAGTTGAAGGATGGCAGGAAACATTTTACGGAAGATGAGTGGCTGGATATCATGATGCGTTCGATCGGTATGGAGCCGGATACTCTGTCTGAACGTGAGAAGTGGCTGCTTCTTTTACGTATGGTTCCGCTGGTAGAGAATAACTTCAATCTGTGTGAACTGGGTCCGAGATCCACAGGTAAGTCCCATCTGTATAAGGAAATATCTCCGAACAGTATTCTGGTATCCGGCGGACAGACCACAGTGGCCAACCTTTTCTATAACATGGGAAGGAAAACAATTGGTCTTGTCGGTATGTGGGATGTCGTTGCTTTTGATGAGGTTGCCGGTATTCATTTTAAGGATAAAGACGGGATCCAGATCATGAAGGATTATATGGCATCTGGATCTTTTGCCAGAGGCAAGGAAGAGAAGGCGGCTTCCGCTTCGATGGTCTTTGTGGGAAATATTAATCAGAGTGTGGATGTTCTGTTGAAAACTTCCAGTTTGTTTGATCCGTTTCCGCCGGAGATGGGAACGGATACAGCGTTTCTGGATCGTATACATTGTTATATTCCGGGTTGGGAGATTCCGAAGTTTCGGCCGGAGCATTTTACAAATGATTATGGTTTTATCACGGATTATCTGGCTGAGTTTCTGCGGGAACTGAGAAAAGAGCAGTACGGGGATGCTCTGGATGAGTATTTCCGTTTGGGAAGGAACCTGAATCAGAGAGATACGATTGCAGTCCGGAAGATGGTGGGCGGTCTTGTGAAGCTCATGTATCCGGATGACGAATATACAAAAGAGCAGCTGGAAGAGATCCTGAAGATTTCTCTGGAAATGCGCCGGCGCGTTAAAGAACAGCTGAAGAAGCTGGGAGGCATGGAGTTCTATGATGTGAACTTCTCCTATATTGATCTGGAAGATATGTCCGAGCATTATGTTTCGGTGCCTGAGCAGGGCGGCGGCAAGCTGATCCCTGAAGGGCTGTGCAATCCGGGACAGGTTTATACCGTATCACGGGGAAAGTCCGGAATGATCGGAGTGTTCCGTCTGGAAAGCCAGATGCTTCCGGGCAATGGCAAGCTGGAGCGGACCGGACTGGGATCTGACCGTGACGCGAAAGAATCTTCCAATACGGCTTTCAATTATCTGAAGGCGAACGGTAACCGGATCAGTGGTTCCATCAGTACAACGCAGAAGGATTATATTGTCAATTATCAGGATCTGCAGGGAATCGGTATGACCGGGAAACTGGCTCTGCCGACGCTGATTGCACTGTGTTCTATCGCTTTGGGAAGACCGGTGCAGAGTTCCACGGCGATCCTGGGTGAGATCAGTATCAGCGGTACGCTGATCAAGGTGGATAACCTGGCGGATACGCTGCAGGTGTGTCTGGATTCTGGTGCAAAGAAGGTGCTGCTTCCGCAGACCTCGTTTGTAGATTTTGCAACGGTGCCGCCGGAGTTGATGAGTGCATTCCAGTTGATTCCGTATCAGAGTGCGGAGGATGCGGTGTTTAAGGCGTTGGGGGTTGAGTAATTTATGGCATTTATCACAAAAAAAGAAGAAGGGTTATTCTTGGCTCTTTTTAATAGAGACGGATATGTACTAAACTTTAACGATAGTACTTTTAACGCTTTTACAGCTTCGAGTATTGGAGAAGCTTTAAAACAAAAGTATGGGATGTCAAAGGGAAAATCATTGGCGGCGTATCTCAATGATGCTACTGATGCGAATAGAACAAAGATTTTGGTAGATCTTTTTCATCATTACGAAGATGAAATGGAATATGAATTTAATAAAGACTATGAGGATGTCACCTGGTGGGGAAATAGTTCCAGATATGATGAAAAATATGCAAAGCTATACCAGAAATGTAAAGAAGTCGTAGACAGGTTGGAAGGAAGTACAGTTGTTATAACTCAGACAGCAGAAGAATTGAAGATGAAGTTTTCAAGCGAATATCTTTCTAGGCAGATTGATCTTATGGTGAAGATGCAAGTATCTGATCCGACTAACGCAATTGGTATGGCGAAGGAACTGATCGAAAGCTGTTGCAAGACGATTTTAGATGAGAAGGGAATTGCATATACCAAGAATGATGATGTTCCGCAGCTGGCCGATAAAACAATGGATGCATTGAATCTTCTTCCGGCAAACGTACAACCAACGGATCGCGGTGCTGACGCAATAAAAGCTGTTTTGGGAAACCTAAGGGCTATACCTACGAAACTTGCTGAAATAAGAAATCCGTTTGGTAGTGGACACGGAAAGAGCGCTTCATTTAAGGGGCTTGAGGTTAGGCATGCAAAGCTGGCTGTAGGAAGCAGCATAACATTTGTTGATTTCGTCTGGAGTACATACGAGGCATCGAAGAAGTAAGTATAACGAAAAAGATCCATATGCGGCGTAGGTCGCAGATGGATCTCATAACATTAGATACGGTTTACGGTGTCCATATATTCGTCAAAGATCGGGCGAAGGGTAAGGATCCAGCCGTAAAGCGTCCGGTACGGTTTACCGAGAATGACGGAAGCTTCCTTGAGGGTGTACTCATGCCCAAGAAGTTCCACCAACTCCGTGTATTTACTGTATTTCGGATGTTGTACCTTGATAAAGCGGATCAGGCCATACAAAAGTTCCATGTACTTGTTCGCCTGATTGAGCGGGTACGGTGATGCGGGATCAAAGGGGGCCTCATTTCCATGGTCATCGGTGACGGTGAGGGTGGAGAAGAAAACCTTGCCCTTTGCTGATTTGAAGGATCTGTAATATGGACATTTGGCGCAGTCATTCATAATGGTTTTGGGAGCGGTGCCGCCTTCTTTGTATTCAGGATTTGGGATCCTGCAGGGGCAGAATCTGGACTTACCGCCTGTTCCTCCGATGATGCAGCGGTTTTCCTGTTTGTAGCGGTATTCTTCCATCCACTGATCCCTCTTGAAGGTGTCATAGGTGGCTTTATCGACTTCCAGTTTGATAGCCGGAACCATTTCGCCTTCGACACGCATCTTGGAGAGAGAAGTGCCGATGCGCTCCTGTTCGGAGGCAGCTTTGTACTGACGGATGCCTTCCTCATCAGTTTCAAAGAATACATAATACTTTTTGTCGCTGGTTTTCTCAGAAGTGTACTTATTCATAATAAAATCTCCTTTTTCACGGCGATTGCCTGAAATCGGAAGATGCACACTGCTGAGACTGTCCTTGCCGTTGGTCTGAAAAAAGGCACACAAACAAAGAAGCAAAGCACAACATTTTAGACGGATCCTGCGGATCTGGCCAAAACGGTATGTGCATCCTCCTGCTTATGCGCGCTTAGATCAAAGCAATCAGATTCAATTTTTGGGTGCTGTGATATTATGATTGGATTCAAGATCCAGTTTGGTGGGCGGGCGGATTTTGTACATAGTCAATGCCTCCTGTGGTTAAGAGAAGATGTTGTCCTTCAGGTCAAGGGATACCTTGAGACCTTGATTGAAACGGATTTCGTCTTCCGGTCTTAATGTGTCTACAACATCGATGATGTCATCGCGGTCGATCGTCATAATCTGTCCGCATTTGATCATCGCAGGTTTGTAGTCAAGACCGGCGTACCACTGGATCGGCACATTGGTTCTGATATCCAGGCGTTTCACCTTGGATGTGATGTAGCAGATGATCACGCTGTCAGAATAGCGGTTTCCCATGTTGTTCTGACAAACGACAGCGTAATGATCGCCCTGCATGATGTGACTTCTAGCTGAGCCGGGGAAAGGATTTTTAACAAAAACAATTGAGTTGCGTTTTATATCATTACTTTTCATATTCGAAATCTCCTTGTCGCTGATGGACTCTCATTTACTCTGTGACTGTCCCCCGTCGAGGACCTTCCTTCGAAGGTGGCGCAGGATAAAAGGTCCTTTATCCTTTGCTGATAGGAGTTTCGGGTTTATAAAGTTTGGGGTCAATATCCCTAAACAGGGCAAAATGGTTTTATAAGGTTTATAAGGTTTATTCTTTTTTGAAAGGGGATAAAGAATGGGTGAAATGAATATTCCCTTCCTCTGCGGAGGCACTTTTTACATCCTGCTTTTGCAAGCATTAAAGAAAGACAGGCGTATCCGTCTCAATGAACTGGATGGGTATAAAGCAAAAGAAAAAGCGATCAACGATGTTACCTGCTTGAAGGGGTTAGTAAGAACGTTTTATGATTTTAATGAGCATTTTTCAGACAGTACCTTTACTGCTCATAAGAATCAATATAAGTTGTGTGAAAAAAACAGCACGGACTGGCTGCAGTTTGAGACTCAGTATTTAGTCGATGCGTATGATAAGAAGGTCAGAGGCAATTACGCTCTTGCGCTGGAGGAAATAGATAGCTTTATCGATGCTTTTATTGATGATGGTGATCTTGGAAAGAAGCTGGTCAGAGCACTACTTGAGGTCATTGATCTGGACAGAACGATAGATGATGATGCCGAATTTGTGGTACAGGCCGGTGGCAGAGTAATAGATAAAAAGGGTCTTTTAAAACTTTCTAACATTGAAGCAAGGTCGTTTCTGCTGTCCATATGGCACTTTATCATAACAAAACGTGGATCGGAAAACACATTGGGTGCCGAAACTGTTGGCCAATGGCTGCACCATAAAACAAGCCAAGCTCCTTACAAATATGTAGGTACTGTTGGAGAGCGCTACGCTTTGGATAAGGAAATATCGTTTAAGAAGGTTGTGACCAACTCTGTAGATGAATCTGGAACACCGGAAAGCACAGAATATACGGATTCAGATAATAAGGCGGAAGAGGATCGGGACGATGAATATTGTAAACAAAGAGAAGCTGGAGGACAGGGAACAAATCAGATTTTGAATGCCCAAACAGTATTCAATCAAAGAGCAGAGAAGATCGTGAATATTGAGCATGTAGAACACTTACAGATATAGGAGTAATCAATCATGGCAAATGAGATACAGAAGACCGGCCCTACAGGTCTTTCAAATAATGTAGCAGGAGTAAATCAGCAGGCAGAGAAGATCGTTAATGTGAATCGCGCGGATTCTATCACAACCGGAAATATCACCAACAATATGTATTTTGCAGCCACGGATCAGAGACAGGCAGTGATCTCCGGAAATTATGGAACCAGTCATGAATACTATAATCTCTTTGTGCAATTTGAAGAGACATTTTATGATCAGGGACATTTTTATGTGACTAAAGATCGTGCATTGAATTCCAAACTCACATCAGACTATATACGGGATAAGGTCAACGGGTTGGAGCCGGAGGCAATCGAACAGATAAAGACATTCCCCGCCATCTTCTGCTCCGAGAATCATGAAATGGGGAAAACTGATGATGATCAGATAGCATACTACGGGCTGGTTACGGACGTTAAAGTCCAGGACAACGGGATTAAGATATATTACAGGGTATTGAATGCGTTTCAGCAGAAGATTCTTAACGAGAACTTATTTGATCTTGGGCTAGACGGTAATAATAGATTCAATGAGCTGAATCATACTCACTGGGCAATCAAGAGAATCGATTTGGTTACGACATTAAAAGAGATAGGCGTGTCTGTATTCGCCCTGTCTTAAAGGAGGCATTGTTAATGGCGGAGAAACTGGTTACAGGTATACAAGAACTGACAATATCGTCAGCGACATACCACGGGGTAAAAATCAATCCTACATACGTAAATTATTTTTTTGGAAACAATGGTGTAGGAAAAACAACTATTGCAAGAGAGATAGCGAAGCTGAAGAGACCAGCAAACGAACTGTCCGGTGGCGAAGAGCCAAAGGACGTTCTTTTCGAACCGGGAAAGACGCACAGGGACTTTAACTTTCTTGTATATAATGATGATTTTATCCGGGAGAATTTCCGTCAGTTAGAACATCTGCCAGGTGTCTTCATGATTGATAAAGAAGGCATTAAGCAGGAGGATGACCTTAATGCCACAAAGAAAGAAAAAGACGATGTAGATCGGGAGTATGGAGAGCTTCTTAAACAGAAAAAGCTGAAAGAATCCGTGATGACAACCATGGGAACTACGTTAGAAAATGATTGCTGGAATCTGACAAAAGCGATCAGAGAAAGGTTCCCTGAGACTCAGATGTCTGGCACTAAGACAAAGAAAGGGTTTTTGGCAAAGATCCGGACGGTGCAGGAGCCTACCGGTCACGATGAAGATGAATTGAAAAAACTGTATGATACGGTATTCGATCGGAATGCAAGAACATATAACCTCTTTAAGCAGATTTCGGATACAGAAGTAATGGATACAGTTCCTGGATTAGAATTGCTTTCAAAACGTATTGTTAGCAGTAGCGATACTGATTTTGCAAGATTTATAAAAGCACTCAATGCAACGGACTGGGTTCGTCAAGGGCATGAGAAATATCATAATACGCCCGACGGTAAATGTCCTTATTGTCAGCAGAAGATGCCGGCGACTTTTGAGAAGGATCTGGCGGATTGTTTTGATGAATCATATCAGCAGGAAGTCAGTGCTTTGGGGCAATTACTTCAAGCGTATAAAACAGCCGGTAATAATCTTTGGAGAGTTCTTCAAGATAACCTTCAGGATGTATATCCCAAAATAGATCCGACGGAATATCGCGATAAGATGACAATTCTGAAGAATGCCATTGGTGCAAATATTCAGATTATCGAACAGAAAATCAAGGAACCAAGTAGCGAAGTGCTTCTTGATTCCATTACACCTTACTTAGAGGAATTGAATGAGCTTATTGCTGGATTCAATACTCAGATAAAAGAGAACAACGACATTGTTAATGCAGCAAAAACCAAAAAGAAAGAATGTACTGAGCAAGTATGGGAATTAATGGCATTCCGGGTATGGGACACCATTGCCAAGTACAATTCTGATCTTGCAAAAGCCCTGGATGAGCATAAGGAAATCGATGATAAAGTAAAGAAAAAACAAGCCTATGCTCTGTCGCTTGCTGAAAAAATCACTGAGATGAATAAGCATACCGTGAATACGGAAGAAGCAATCGCAAACATGAATAAGATGCTTAGAGATTCCGGATTCCAAGGTTTTAGCATTAAGGAACATCCTGCCAGCAAGAACCAATATCAGATTATTCGAGAAGACGGTACGGTAGCAGACAGGCTGAGTGAAGGCGAAAGGAACTTTATCGCATTCCTGTACTTCTGTAATCTGGTTCATGGCAGCGGCAGTACCGGAGATGCCCAAGTTATAATTACAGACCATGGGGAAGAGATGATCACAGATGGCCGTGATATGCGTGATAAGATAGTAGTAATCGATGATCCGGTTTCCAGCATGGACAGCAGCGCCCTGTTTATCGTTAGTTCTCTAGTGCGGCAGATGATTTCGATCTGCCTTAACAATGTCACATTAGGGGAGAAGCCAGAGAAGGGCGATTATATAAAACAAATGTTTATTTTGACTCATAACGCATATTTCCACAGGGAAGTAACAGTGAATCAGGAAAAAAATTATCTGAGCGTATCATTTTATTTGATTACGAAGTACGACAATAAGTCTGTAATTAAGCACTGCATTACGAAAAACGAAGCTATTCCTTCAGAAAAGAAAAATTATAATCCAGTGCAGAATTCTTATGCTGCATTGTGGACAGAATATAATGAAGTGAAGAGTTCTATTACGTTGAAGAATGTGATCAGAAGAATCCTGGAGTACTATTTTATCCAGATCTGCGGCTATGATGGACATACACTTCAGGATATCATTCTGGTAAAGAATCGTTATCGATTTGTGAAAGTAATTGATGAATCCACAGGTGAGGAAGACACAGCTGAACTTCGCATGGTGGCATCCATGATCAATTATCTTGCGGCTGATTCGTTTGGAGTAAATGAAGGTCTGCATTTTGTTGAGGATAGTATCGCACCGGAGATTTACAAGGATTTGACAAAGCGGATATTTGAAGCAATGGGGCAGCCACAACATTATCAGATGATGTCGTCAATATTTGTGCATGAATAAAACAGCACCGCCAGGGCAGCAGCTCTGGCGGTGTTTTACGTCAACTATCTTTTCGATAAAAATCACACTGATATCCATCTCCGCGGATCAGGATGTTCGGCATCCAGTCCGGAGACCTGCTCATGATGTTGCAGAGGCTTTGCACAGAGACTTCCGGGCCGCATTCGATGATCACCTCATCATGGACGTGGCCGGCGATCTGGCAGAAGGACAGGTTCCTCAGAGCAAAGCACAGGAGATCCCGGGAGATTGCCTGAACGATGTTCTCCACGAATTTCGGACCGTAAGATTCGATCCTTTCCCATTTCTTCGTGGCGCCGATTCCTTCATAGGTGACGGATTCTCCGCCGAAACGGTTTTCTCCAATGCGGGGTTTTACATAGGCGAGCTGCCGACCGGAGGGAAGGGTGATGAAAAGTATGCCGCTTTTGTAGGAGAAGCGGATGCCGCGGACTTCGGTTTTGATCCGCTGCCGGACGGTTGTCTTTATGGCATTATCTACATCCCACCAGAACTGTACGATGCTTGGATTAGCCTGACGCCAGGCGTTGACTAATGGCTGAAGTTCCTCTTCCTGCAGACCATTATCCAGGGCACCCATAGATTTCAAGGCACCAACAGATCCGCCGTATCCGAGGGCAAGTTCAGCAATTTTGCCCTTTTGGCGGAGATGACTGTTGATACCGTGTTTCTCCACGGGAATGCCGAACATCTGAGAAGCAGAAGCGCAGTAAATATCTTTTCCTTCGGCGAATACTTTAGAACGCCATTTTTCACCGGCGATATGTGCGAGGACTCTGGCTTCTATGGCAGAGTAATCGCTGACAATGAATTTGCATCCCGGTTTTGGGATGAAAGCTGTGCGGATCAGTTGTGAGAGCGTGTCCGGGATGTCGCTGTAAAGAAGGCTCATGGTATCATAATCTCCGGAACGGACAAGGGCGCGGGCTTCTGCAAGATCCGAAATGTGGTTCTGCGGAAGGTTCTGCAGCTGTATCAGACGGCCGGCCCATCTGCCGGAGCGGTTGGCACCGTAGAACTGGAACATGCCATGGGCACGTCCGTCAGAGCACATGGCATTCTGCATGGCCTGATATTTCTTCACGGAGGATTTCGCAAGTTGAAGGCGAAGTTTTAGGGCGTCTGTAATATTACCATTAGTATTACCGGATTCTTTGACAAACTTCGCAACTTCCTTTTTGCCGAGCGATTCCATCTCAATACCTTGATTGGAGAGCCATTCCTTCATTTGCTGCACGCTGTTCGGATTATCAAGTCCTGTGATATTCCGCATTTTTGACATGAGGGAAGCCCTGGATCGTTCATCAAAGGCGATGGCGTTCGATACAAATTCCGAGTCGATCATGATGCCGCGGTCATTGATTTCCTGATCCAGATGATATTCATCCCAGATAAAATCAGGGACAGGGAAGCGTGCGAGTTTCTGCTTGATGGCCATTTCCACTTCCACATCACGGCGGTTGTATTCCTTAAAGAGGATCCATTTTTCACTGTCATGATGAGGAAAGTTCCGGGTGCGGCCGCCGTTCGACTTTGTCGGTTTGCAGGGCTTGCAGAAATACCGGATCAGGTCTTTGCCTTCCTTCAGTTTCTGATCCTGTAATTTCAGAACAGCACCGACGCCTTCCAGTGAGAGAGGAAGCCCCATGTATGCTGACCATATCATGGTACATTTCCATGATGAAGGATCCAGATATTTTGAAGCCGGATCCTCAGGAATGCTGTATCCGCGGAAGTGTTCCGGGGAGTGGCGCTTCAGCCAGTTGGAGAGGCAGATACGCTCAAAGGAAGCGTTGAAAGCCCATTTGATTACATTCTCGTCAGATAGCGCTGCAAGGATTTCTTCGGGAATGGTGTCTCCGCAGGCCAGGTCATATACCTTAACGGGTTCTCCATTCACAGAGACTCCGAAGAGCAGTATCTCAAAATGATCAGACTCAGCGTACTTGTATGCACCGCATTTGGTGATATCGATGTCGCTGTAAGTCTCCAGGTCGATTGACATTTCTCTGATTTCCATAGTAAATATTCCTTTATTCAGGAACGGCAGCAGGCACGAAAACCCGCTGCCGTTTGTGTTCTATTCTGCCGGTATCGGTTCATTTTCCTTCTTGTACTGGAGAAGGCTGTAGTTGATATCGGTAAGAGATTTACGGACTTCTTCATGCCATTCCGGCGTTTCGTCTTCATCGGCTGTGTTGAAACGGTTGATAACCGGATGGCCGCACCAGTTATTATCCTGAAGATCCTCCATGTGTTCCTGCAGCATCCTGTACTCATTCCAGAGGATAATCGCCGGTGCGTCTAGTGCCAGCAAGCGTGTGAATCTGGAATTCCTCATGCGGACGCGGTTCAGAAGATAAAGGATATCGTAAAGGGTATCGAAGTCTTCTGTATTTATGACGATATCATCAATCTCAATATCCGTCAGAGACACATCCGGAAGGTCCAGGGACTGGCGGTAATAGCAGACTGCTTCCGATCCATACAGGTAGAATTTCGGGAGCTTACTGTTGTTTTTTGTATTTTCGATGAGCCGTAACCCGTCTGCGCCAGGGAGCAGGAATTTCCTGTTGGACAGAAGATCCACGGCGATTTCCCTCTGGGAGACTGTCATGTCATTCAGGGCACTGCGGAGGACGACAGGCTTGATAAGTGTGATGTTTTTCATATCATGTTCCTTTCTTTCTTAAGAAGGCAGCGGCAGCCATATTTTGATGACTGCCGCCGGATAGAGTGTTACAGGTTTTCAGCTTAGCTCAGGAAATCATCATCGTCTTCGGTATTGAAATCATCCTCAGCCCTGGACTTACCGCCAAGAGGTTCGCCGTCGCGGATCTTCTGAAGGTTGTTCAGGCCGCAGGCAATGCCTTTGTTCCCGTTGGTGTTGAAAGCATACAGATTGATACTGGCCCTGCCGTACACGCCGGAATATACTTCGGAGCGGTCAATGATCTGCTGTCTGTCCGCGTCTACGATACCGGGCGCTGTAGAAGAGTTGGCGTTGATGAAGTAGGCGTTGGCGTAGACCGGATCATCGGGTCTTTCCAGGTCGCCGTCACGGAGCGGAGTCTTCAGGGTGGACAGCGCCGGTACGGACTTGCTGTTGCCCTTCAGCTTGCTCTGGCCTTCCTCGTAAGCTGCCTGGATGGCGACCTTGATTTTGTTGATGGTCACGGTATCCGACTTCGGAATGATGAGGCTGACGCTGTATTTCGGCGCACCGCCGTTGATGGACTTCGGATCCCAGACGTTCGCGTAGGACCATCTGGTGTTTACGCCTGTGATAACTTTTGTAGGATTAACAAATTTTGCCATAATATTTTTCTCCTTTATTCTTGAAAGTCTTCGATTGCTGTGTTTATTGCCGGCCGTTTATCGGTGTCCGGCACCAGTGTCGGCTTGCCGGGCGGTTTCGTGATGAGGCCGCCGAGAAGCTCTTCAAATCTCTTCTTCCCGAGAAGGGAAGTCATTGCCGTGATCCCTAGAAGTTTCTTCTCATAAGGGTCGAATCCATTGTTTGTGACGACTTCTGCTACGGCGGCTTCATCTGTGAAACGCCTTGTGGATCTGCCTTCAACAACCTTGAAGCCCGGATACTGTGTTCCGCTTAAGGCTGACTGAAGGGCAAATTCCTTTACGTCTCCGGCCCATGCGATGAGTTCGTCAATCCGGAGGAGAATGGCAGAAATCTCTGCCTGATCCAGATTTACCGGCATCTCAAAATCATATTTTGCAAGTTCCAGATTGTATTCCGCGCGCTTGTGGCAGGTAGCCTTGACTGTGCAGAACTGGCAGTGATCTCCGGCCTGGAAGTCGCCCTCGCCTTTGATGGCAAGTTCCGCTGCAGGTTTCAGCACGTTCTCAGCCCATGCAAGCAGGTCGGTCTTGCTGATGTCCCAGGAACTGATATTTCCGCGGCGGGGCTGGAAGATCGTCATACGGACTTCTTCTATATCATAGATGCCATCGTAGATATCCAGGGCACCGAGGGCGTAACACATCATCTGGGGATTGTTCTCAGCTTCTACGAGAATTCCGACGCCGTATTTGAAATCGATGATGTGAAGGATCTTGTCAGCAACGATCAGGCAGTCGCCGGTTCCGAAGCCTTCCGGTACCCATCTGGAAAAGTCCAGCCGCTGTTCGATCAGGATCTGCGGATCGCTGCAGAGGGTTTTGGCTTTCTGCAGCTGCTCGTATACGTAGGAACAATACTGGTCGGAGCAGTCATCCATCTCTGTATCAAAGTAGTCCAGGTTCTCCGTAGGATCAGGGGAATCGCGCCCCAGGGCTTTCAAGACCTTGTACTCACAGAGTGCATGGGCGTCAGTACCCTGCTGGGCGTATGGACTGGATTTGTTGGTTTCCTTTGCGCAGAGTTTTGCGCTTGGTGGACAGGCAAGCCAGCGGTGTGACGATGATGCTGAGAGGATTGCGTGTTTACCCGGCATTTCCGATTCCCTCCACTTCAGCTGCAAGAGCCGCATAGTTTCTGGGGTCTACATCGGTAAGGCTTCCACCGTTGCCGTACTTTCTGACCAGGTTTCTGACATCCACTTTATAGATGCCGTCTGCCTCATTGGCTTTCGCTGCAAGCATGGCTCTGATCTCTTCCTTTGAATACGTTTTCTCTGGTTTTGATTCAGGCTGCTTTGCTTCCGGGGCTGCCAGTTCCTCTGTGGGAGGAAGTGGCTTTGCCGGAGCGGCTGAATGTTCATTGTCAGATGAATAGAACGCTTTCAGTGCCCTGGCCGTCTCTGTTAGTGTTTCGCCGCATTCGATCAGATTGTCCAGCAGCATGGACAGTTCATTCATTTTGCTCATCTTGTCTTTCTCCTTCCTTCATGATCAGGCCTGCGAGGCGCTTAGCGATGACGCTGATGATGATCAGGAAATCCGAGATTTCTTCATCCGTCGGCATGCTGCGCCTGCTAGGTCTTGTGTCTGGTTGACTCTGCATTCTCTTTGCCTCCTTGTCTGTATTTTCCTGAGCGGCTGTGTGCCTCTCTGCTGCTGTAAGGAGTTTTGGCAGCGAATTTTTTGTGACTTCCGGGGGAATTTTTTTCTAAAAATTTTTTTGATCAGGTCAAAAAACAGGTGACCGAAACTCCTTGGATCAATAGAAGGCGGTCAGAGCGCCTTACTATTGTTGAAGGGAGAACGGTCCAATGGGATAGGAAAAGATACTTTTACATGCGGAGTATGCCGGTGACGAAGATGCCGGCAGGAACAGAATTTAAGACAGGAGGCATAGCGAATGCGATTGATTTTGCATACAGCCAATGTAGTTTCCGACACGAAGAACTGCTTTTATCCGAACAGGGTGGAAGTGACTTCTGCGGAGGAACTGCATGAGGCGGCGAAGTTTGATCATGTGTGCGCAGAATACCGGAAAGATTACCGCAGCAAGAATAATTTTGTGAAGTCGAATGTTCTGGTGATGGATTGTGACAACGACCATTCTGAGGATCCGGAAGAGTGGATGACAGAGGAAAAGCTGGCGGAGCTTCTGCCGGATGTATCCTATGCGATTGCCTACAGCCGGAATCATATGAAGGAAAAGGACGGCAGGGGCGCCAGACCTAAGTTTCATGTGTATTTCGAGATCGAGGAAACGGAGGATCCGGATTATTATGCGGCGCTGAAGGCGGCGGTTCATGAGAAGTATCCTTTTTTTGACGGAAATGCCCTGGATGCGGCAAGGTTCATTTTCGGAGCGGATACCGGAGCGTGCGTCTGGCATGAAGGGTGGCTGGACATTGATGAAGAGGTGTCTGTGGATCCTTCCTATAAGGAAGAAGGGGAGATGCCAGTGAGTTCCGGTCCGATTACAGAGGGAAGCCGAAACAATTCTATGAGCCATTTTGCTGGCAGGGTTCTGAAAAAGTATGGGATTACGGATAAGGCGAAGGATGCTTTTCTGGAACATGCGAAGCGGTGTGATCCGCCGTTGGAGGAATCGGAGCTGAATACGATCTGGGCAAGTGCAGTGCGGTTTTATAAGAAAACAGTCATGATACAGCCAGGCTATGTGCCGCCGGAGGAATATAACGCTGAGTTTGGTTCCTTAAAGCCTGAGGACTATTCGGATATCGGAGAGGCGCGAGTGTTGGTCAGGGAATATGCCGGCGAGCTTCTTTATACGGATGCGACAGAGTTCTTAAGTTATGACGGGGTCTGCTGGAGAGAAAACAGGCAGAAGGCGGTCGGAACCGTGGAAGAGTTTTTGGATATGCAGCTTGTGGATGCCAGATCACAGTATTCGGCAGTGATGCAGGCGCTTATCTCCGGAGGTATTCCGGAGCAGGCTGTAAGAACCGGCGGGAAGGCTTTGGAGAAGCTGATTCCCCCGGAACTGAATGATGCTTATAAGGAATATCTGGCGGCAAAGGCTTATTACGCTTTCGTGATGAAGTACAGGAATTACAAGAATATCGTCAACACGCAGAATGCGGCGAAGCCTATGGTTGCGACAGATATTAATCTGTTTGACGCGCAGGAGAATTACCTGAATACGCCGGAAGCAACTTATGACCTGAAGAAGGGGATAGAAGGCGCGAGGGCGCATAATTCAGCGGATCTTCTGACGAAGATTACGAATGTGTCGCCGGGGGATAAGGGAAAAGGCTTGTGGGAAAATGCCCTGCAGGTATTCTTCTGTAAAGATCAGGATCTGATTGATTATGTGCAGGAGACGGTGGGACTTGCGGCGATTGGAAAGGTATATGAGGAGGCTCTCATCATTGCGTATGGGGAAGGGCGGAACGGAAAATCTACTTTCTGGAATACGGTGTCGAGAGTGCTTGGTACCTATTCCGGAGCGATTTCTGCCGATGCCCTGACGGCTGGCTGCAGGAGAAATGTAAAACCGGAGATTGCGGAGCTGAAGGGAAAGCGTCTCATCATCGCGGCGGAGTTGGAAGAAGGGATGAGATTGTCAACTTCCATCCTGAAACAGCTGTGCTCCACGGATCAGATCCGGGGTGAGAAGAAGTTCAAAGATCCTTTTGATTTTGTCCCTTCACACACAGTAGTGCTTTATACGAACCATCTGCCGAAGGTCAGCGCATCCGATGACGGGACCTGGCGAAGGCTGATCGTGATTCCGTTCCATGCAAAGATCGAAGGTAATTCAGATATCAAGAATTACTCCGATTATCTGTATGAGCATGCTGCACCAGCCATTATGAGCTGGATCATTGAGGGTGCAAGGAAGGTGATCAGGCATGACCACAAGACAACAAAACCGAAGGTGGTTGTGGATGCCATTGCTGCTTACCGCGGGATGAATGACTGGATGGGCATTTTCCTGGAGGAATGCTGCGAGGTCGGTGACGGACTGGAGTATAAGTCTGGGGAACTGTATGAAGAGTTTCGTGCTTACTGCCTGCGTACCGGAGAGTATCAGCGTACAAATGCGGACTTTGTTTTGGAATTGGAGAAGAGAGGATTTACCCGCAAAAAGAAGAAATCCGGCATGTGGGTGCAGGGGCTGCAGGTCAAAGACACAGACTTTGCTGAATGATTATACCGGAAAGGTGCAGGGGTTGCAGGACTATTACCTATATCGCGTATAGAGATTTTTTTCAAGAAAAATCCCTATAAGGGGAATATAGAAATGTCCTGCACCCCCTGCACCATAAATTCGATTGATGGAGGAGCTATGAGAGAGAAACAGGTGGAGCAGAAACTGGTTCAGGCCGTAAAGGCCAGAGGCGGGATCTGTCCCAAGTTCGTTTCACCGGGATTTGATGGAATGCCGGATCGGATCGTGCTTCTGCCGGGAAGGCATTTTGGATTTGTGGAGGTCAAGGCACCTGGGAAGATGCCAAGGCCGCTGCAGGTATCCAGGCACAGGCTTATGGAGAAACTTGGATTTTCGGTGTATGTACTTGATGGTCCGGAGAAAATCGGAGGGATTTTAGATGAGATACAAGCCACATGATTATCAGAAATATGCGATCAATTTTATAAAGGAACATCCGATAGCAGCGATTCTGCTGGATATGGGGATGGGCAAGACCAGTATAGTGCTGGCGGCTCTGAATGACCTGATATTTGATAGCTTTGAGGTGTCAAAGGTGCTGATTATAGCGCCGTTAAGGGTCGCAAAACACACCTGGTCAACAGAAATTCAGAAATGGGATCAGCTGAAGGGACTCAGGTACTCCATAGTAGTCGGTACAGCGGCAGAGAGGAGGAGAGCCCTTATGGTGGATGCAGATATTTATATCATCAACCGGGAAAACATCCCCTGGCTGATTGAGAAGAGCGGCCAGCCTTTTGATTATGACATGGTGGTGATTGATGAACTGTCATCTTTTAAAAACTGGCAGGCCAAAAGATTTCGGGCATTGATGAAGGTGCGGCCGATGGTAAAACGGATCGTGGGGCTGACCGGGACGCCTTCTTCCAATGGATTGATGGATTTATTCGCCGAGTACAAGATCCTGGATATGGGGGAACGCCTGGGAAGATTTATCAGCCAGTACCGGCTGGATTATTTTGTGCCGGATCAGATGAACGGACCCGTTGTGTACAGCTACCGTTTAAGGCCGGGGGCAGACAGGAGAATCTACAACCGGATTTCGGATATTACAATTTCCATGAAGGGAACGGACCATCTGAAGATGCCGGAGTTGGTAAATTCAGAATATATGGTCTACATGGATGAGGATGAGCGCAGGAAATATGAGCAGATGAAGCATGATCTGGTTGTAAGCCTTCCGGGTGGAGAGGTTACAGCTGCGAACGCTGCTTCTTTATCCGGGAAGCTGACTCAGATGGCAAATGGCGCTGTGTATTCAGATACCGGCGGGATAGAGAATATCCATGACCGGAAGCTGGATGCCTTGGAGGATATGATTGAAGCAGCGAATGGAAAGAGTCTTCTGGTGGCCTATTGGTATAAGCATGACCTGACACGGATTTCCAGAAGACTGGATGCCCTGGGAGTGCGTTATGAAAAGCTGGATACGGACAAAAGCATCTGCGAATGGAATGCGGGAAGGCTGGAGGTTGGACTGATACATCCGGCCTCTGCGGGACATGGGCTGAACCTACAGAGCGGCGGGAGTACTCTGGTGTGGTTTGGGATGATATGGAGTCTGGAACTGTATCAGCAGACGATAGCCAGGCTTTGGAGGCAGGGACAGGAATCCGGAACTGTGGTGGTACAGCACATCCTGACAGCAGGTACTGTAGATGAGTGGATCATGAAGGCGTTATCCGAAAAAGATGCTACACAGGCCAGGCTGATTGATGCAGTGAAGGCGGAGGTGACAGCAGATGACGGGAACTAAGAACCTGGCAGAAGATCCTTATGAACGGCTGGCGAACGCCATTATTCTGCAGGCTGTCACAGATTACCGAGCGGCGCTAAAGCGGATCAAAAGGAAGCCGGAGGATCGGGAAACAATAGATGAAGCCATGAGAGTTGAGAGTTTTTTCCGTTCTGGCTGGTACAGTCAGCTGACAGCCGTTGACGGAGAATATCTGATTCGAAGACTTCAGGACGAAGTGAGGGAATGAGAGTCAATCAAGGGAGGCAATCCGAGGAGAACTATTTACGGATTTCAATCGGAGGTGGCTTATGGATAAACAGCAGACGGCGGTTAAGAACTTTTTGATGAAAGCGTATTATATGGATGAGCGGATCAACAGCAAGCTGGAGCAGGTAGCTTCCTTGAATGAATTGGCAATAAAGGCAACCTAGACCGTGAGTGACATGCCTGGCAGCCCGAACCGGAACATCCACAAAACAGAGGATATCATTGTGAAGATTCTGGATCTGCAGAGGGAGATCCAGGAGGATGCCAATGAACTTCTGAACCTGAAGCAGGTGATCCGCCGGTGTATCAAGCAGGTGGAAGATCCAGAATGCCAGATTATTTTGGAAGAGAGGTATCTGCGGATGGTGAAATGGGAGCAGATCGCTACAACGCTGAACATGAGTATGAGGAAAGTGTTCCGGCTCCATGATGAGACATTGAAAAAAATCGTGATCCCTGAAAGTTGGCAGTAAATGCTATAGATATGCAGTATGGAAGTATGATACTGTTAAGATGCGGAAAATAAAAAGAGAGAGCCTTGAGGAAGCGATTCCCCAGGGCTTTCTTTATGCCCGAAGGAGGTGGGAGTATTGCCGAGGAAACCGAAGCGGCCATGTTCCTGGCCGGGATGCCAGAACCTGACGGAGGGAAGGTTCTGTGAGGAACACCAGAAAGAAGAGAACCGCCGCTACGAGAAGTACGGCAGGGATCCTGCTGTACGTCGCAGATACGGGCGGGCATGGAAACGGATCCGCGATAAGTACGCGTCGGAGCATCCGCTGTGTGAGCAGTGCCTGAAGGAAGGGCGGTATGTGAAGACCGAGGAGGTCCATCATAAGCTGCCGCTGTCTCAAGGCGGCACCCATGAGCGGAGCAACCTGATCGCCTTGTGCCGGTCCTGCCACGCCAAGATCCACGCGGAGAATGGAGACCGCTGGCATAACCGGTGAAAGTTCATCAGGGGAGGGGCGGTCAAAATCTCTGTGCCTTCTCTTTTGGGGAACGGTGCGGGGGTGTCACGCACAAAAATGAGAAATCAAAGGGGGAATTATCCCCTGCAAGTCTGGGGTTCCTGCGAAGCTTGCTTCGTGGGGAGAGGACGAGCAGCGGAATGAACGAGCTTCTGAGCCTGCGAGGAAGCGAGTGATATGAAGCTTGCGAGGACGAGGAGGTGAGAGGAACATGGCGAAAGATGGAACGATGCGCGGCGGCGCCAGGATAGGATCCGGCAGAAAATCCAAAGCGCTGACGGAAAAGATCGGCAGCGGGCTGGCGGCATCAGTCATTGACCTTCCGGAGCCGGAAGAGATCAGTGGCGAGGATGTGCCTCCGGTGAAGGAGTTTCTAAAGGCTTCCCAGAAAAGCGGCATTGATCTCTGCGCAGAGGATGTGTTCCGGTCTACGTTCCTCTGGCTGAAGGAGCGGGGGTGTGACCGGCTGGTGAATACTCAGCTGATTGAGCAGTATGCCATGTCGGTATCCCGGTGGGTGCAGTGCGAAACCTGTATCTCTGAATACGGTTTTCTGGCGAAGCATCCGACCACAGGGGCGGCGATCACTTCTCCATATGTGACCATGAGCCAGAATTATTTGAAGCAGGTAAACCAGTGCTGGTATCAGATTTATCAGATTGTGAAGGAAAACTGTTCCGTGGAGTATGGCGGTGCCAATCCTCACGATGACCTGATGGAGCATCTGCTGTCGGCACGGAAACGGGGATAGGAGGACTTGGATGGAGTATGTAAGAAAAAGGCTTTCAGAATTAAAGCCGTATGAGAATAATCCGAGGGTCAATGATGAGGCGGTGGACGATGTCGCGGAGAGTATCCGGCAGTGTTCCTACATCGCGCCGATCGTTATTGACGAGGATGGTGTGATCCTGGCCGGACACACCAGATATAAGGCGTTGAAGAAGCTGGGGTATCAGGAGTGTGAAGCAGTCGTTGTTTCTGATCTGACGGAAGAACAGAAGAAAAAGTACCGTCTGTATGACAACAAAACGGCGGAGATGGCTTCCTGGGATCAGAAGAAGCTTTCAGTGGAATTGTGTGATGTGGATTTTCAGGGATATGATTTCGGACAGCCTGAGATTGCGATCTCTGATGATGGAACGGAGGAGATGGGGCCTAAGACGATGATATGTCCCTGCTGTGGGGAGGTGTTCGAGGTATGAAGCTTCAGAAATTAAAGCTGGCTGACATAGAACCATATAAGAATAATCCGAGAAAAAACGATGCCGCGGTGAATGCTGTTGCGGAAAGCATCCGTCAGTGCGGTTATATTGCGCCGATCATTGTGGATGAGGAGCATGTGATTATCGCAGGCCATACCAGATACAAGGCGTTGGTTGCTCTAGGAATGGATGATGCGGAATGTCTGATCTGCAGCGGACTGACCGAGGAACAGAAGAAGAAATACCGGTTCCTGGACAACAAAACCGGCGAAAAAGCAGCATGGGATCTGATGAAGTTGGAAGTCGAACTGGAAGGACTGGATCTGGGAGGGTTCGACTTTTTTGGCATGGCGGCTGACCTGCCTGTAGACAGCGATGGCAGCGACGGTTCCGAAAAGGAACTGACCGGTACCACGGAAATAGACGCGGAGGTGTTTGGGGATGAAGAGTTCAAATATGAATGCCCGAACTGCGGTTTCCGATTCAACTGAGTTTCCATGGAAGTGGAGACTGTCGGAACTGGAGAAAAGACCGAAGCATGGGCATACTGTGTTTTCCTGTTTTTCCTGCGGCGGCGGTTCTTCAATGGGATATAAGTTGGCGGGATATGATGTCGTGGGCAATTGCGAGATCGATCCCGATATGATGAAGGTTTATAAGCAGAATAATCATCCGAAACATTCATTTCTTATGGATGTCAGAGATTTTCTGAAATTGCCGAATGGGAAGATACCGCAAGAATTATTCCATTTGGATGTGCTGGACGGTTCGCCGCCATGCTCTGTGTTTTCTACAGCCGGAGCCAGGGAAGAAGGCTGGAATACGGAAAAGGTATTCCGGGAAGGACAGGCAAAGCAGCGGCTGGATGATCTGTTCCTTTATTTCATAGCGATAGCGAAGAGGCTTCAGCCGAAGGTTGTGATCGCGGAGAATGTGAAGGGGATCATCATTGGAAATGCCAAGGGCTGGGTCAACCAGATTGTGAAGGGATTTGATGATGCCGGATATGCGGTGCAGATCTTTTTGTTCAATGCGGCAAGGATGGGCGTGCCTCAGAAAAGGGAGCGCGTCTTTTTTATTGCCCATCGGAAAAACCTGAAATATCCGAAGCTGTCTATGGAGTTCCATTCTAAGCCGATCCCGTTTGGGGATGTCCGGGAGCCATATGGCAAGCCGATGAATCCGGACAGTATGCAGGCGAAGCTTCTGAAATACCGGATTCCGACGGACCGGTGTATCGCGGATATCAATGAGCGGGTGCGGAAAGTGAAGAACAACGGTTTTTCCACTCCGATCAACCGGGATGAGGAACCGGTGCAGACAATCGTTTCCGGCAGCAGCCTTTACCGGATGTGCGACGGCCTGCTGATGACGGATAAGGATATCGTCAGCTGCCAGACCTTCCCGCAGGATTATGATTTTATGGGCCAGAGTGTCCAGTATATCTGCGGCATGAGTGTTCCGCCGGTGATGATGGCGAAAATCTCTGAGCAGGTGTACCGGCAGTGGCTGAAAGGCGGTGATGCGGATGAAGATGCGGAAACTGAAGAAATATAAGCCGACAAAGTTCAAGGCGAAGGATTCCGTTTACGACAAGGAGGCGGCGGATTTTGCCGTGAACTTCATCCAATGTCTCTGTCATACGAAGGGGACTTGGGCGGGAAAGCCGTTTGAACTGATCGACTGGCAGGAGCAGATCATTCGGGATGTGTTTGGCACCATCAAGCCGAACGGCTACCGGCAGTTTAATACCGCATACATTGAGATCCCTAAGAAACAGGGGAAATCCGAACTGGCCGCGGCAGTAGCTCTTCTGCTCTGCTGCGGCGATGGAGAGGAGCGTGCGGAAGTATATGGCTGCGCTGCGGATCGGCAGCAGACCTCCATTGTTTTTGAGGTAGCGGCGGATATGGTGCGGATGTGTCCGGCCTTAAATAAGCGGGTGAAGATCCTGGCTTCCCAGAAGCGGATCATCTATCAGCCGACCAACAGTTTTTATCAGGTGCTGTCTGCGGAGGCCTACAGCAAGCATGGGTTTAATATTCATGGAGTTGTCTTTGATGAGCTGCATACCCAGCCGAACCGGAAGCTGTTCGATGTCATGACAAAGGGTTCCGGCGATGCCAGGATGCAGCCTCTGTATTTCCTGATCACTACAGCAGGGACGGATACCAACTCCATCTGCTATGAGACGCACCAGAAGGCAAAGGACATTCTGGAAGGCCGGAAGATCGACCCGACTTTTTACCCAGTGATCTATGGGGCGGATGAGAATGACGACTGGACTGACCCGAAGGTCTGGAAGAAAGCCAACCCGTCCCTGGACATCACGGTGGGGATGGACAAGGTGAAGGCGGCCTGTGAGTCAGCGAAGCAGAATCCGGGGGAAGAGAATTCCTTCCGGCAGCTGCGGCTGAACCAGTGGGTGAAGCAGGCGGTGCGCTGGATGCCGATGGAGAAATGGGATCAATGCGCTTTTGCTGTGAACGAAGAGGAACTGGAAGGGCGCGTCTGCTACGGCGGCCTGGATCTTTCCTCCACCACGGACATCACGGCGTTTGTCCTGGTATTCCCGCCCCTGGATGAGGAAGATAAGTTCCATCTGCTCCCGTATTTCTGGATTCCGGAAGAGACGCTGGACCTGCGGGTGCGCAGGGACCATGTCCCCTATGATGTGTGGGAGCGGCAGGGCTTCCTGCAGACCACGGAGGGAAATGTGGTGCATTACGGCTATATTGAGAAATTCATTGAGCGCCTGGGGGAACGGTTCAACATCCGGGAGATTGCTTTTGACCGGTGGGGCGCCGTGCAGATGGTCCAGAACCTGGAAGGCATGGGATTCACAGTGGTTCCCTTCGGCCAGGGATTTAAGGACATGTCGCCGCCCACCAAGGAGCTGATGAAGCTGACATTGGAGCAGAGGATCGCCCACGGCGGGCATCCGGTGCTGCGGTGGATGATGGACAACATCTTTATCCGCACGGATCCGGCGGGGAATATCAAGGCGGATAAGGAGAAGTCCACGGAGAAGATCGATGGAGCGATCGCGGCGATCATGGGGCTGGACCGGGCGATCCGGTGCGGGAATGATAGCAGGGAATCCGTTTATGACACCAGAGGACTGCTGGTGTTTTGATAGGAGGTTTTGATGGGAATTTTAAGTTTGTTTGGATTTGGAAGGAGCAGGGATAAGCCGGAAAACCGGACATCCGGCAGCGGCTATACCTTCTTTATGGGAGGGAGCACATCCGGGAAGCGGGTGAATGAACGGACGGCCATGCAGATGACGGCGGTGTACTCCTGCGTGAGGATTTTGTCGGAGGCGGTGGCCAGCCTGCCATTACAATTCTATAGATATACCGATGATGGCGGGAAAGAGAAAGCGGTGGAACATCCGCTTTATTTTTTGCTCCATGACGAGCCGAACCCGGAGATGACATCCTTCGTTTTCCGGGAGACGCTGATGACGCACCTGCTTCTGTGGGGCAATGCCTACGCCCAGATTATCCGGAATGGACGGGGAGAGGTGGTGGCCTTATATCCCCTGATGGCGGACCGGATGTATGTGGATCGGGATGACAAGGGGCAGCTGTACTATGAGTACACCCTGTATTCCGATGACGCCCCGACCATGAAGGGATCCATTGTCCGGCTGTCTCCTTATGAAGTGCTGCATATCCCAGGGCTGGGCTTTGACGGGCTGGTGGGCTATTCGCCCATCGCCATGGCGAAGAACGCCATCGGCATGGCCATGGCCTGCGAGGAATACGGGGCGAAGTTTTTCGCCAACGGCGCGGCGCCTTCCGGGGTGCTGGAACATCCGGGGACCATCAAGGATCCCAGCCGGGTGCGGGAAAGCTGGCAGAGAACCTTCGGTGGCTCCGGGAACGCCAACAAGGTGGCGGTGCTGGAGGAAGGGATGAAGTACACGCCCATTTCCATCTCGCCGGAGCAGGCGCAGTTCCTGGAAACCAGGAAGTTCCAGTTGGATGAGATTGCCCGGATCTTCCGGGTGCCGCCCCATATGATCGGGGATCTGGAAAAGTCGTCTTTCAACAATATCGAGCAGCAGTCTCTGGAATTCGTGAAGTATACCCTGGATCCATGGGTGTCCCGGTGGGAGCAGTCCATGGTGCGCTCGCTGCTGTCCAGGGAAGAGAAATCAAAGTATTTCATCAAGTTCAACGTGGACGGACTGCTCAGAGGGGACTACCAGAGCCGGATGAACGGCTACGCCACGGCAAGGCAGAACGGCTGGATGAGCGCCAACGATATCCGGGAACTGGAAAACCTGGACCGGATCCCGGCGGAGCAGGGCGGGGATTTGTATCTGATCAACGGGAACATGACGAAGCTTGCAGATGCCGGGCTGTTTGGAACAGGCCAGCAGGGGATGCCTGCAGGGGCAGATGATTTTGCGGGGAAAGGAGAAGAGATCCGATGAAGAAATTTTGGAACTGGAAGAGCAGGAAGATCCGGGATCAGGATTCCGGTGAGGAAAGGACTGAAAGGGTGCTGTTCCTGAATGGGACCATCGCGGAAGAGAGCTGGTATGACGATGAAGTCACGCCGGCTCTTTTTAAGGAGGAACTGATGGCGGGGAGCGGCGATGTCACGGTATGGATCAACAGCCCCGGCGGGGACTGTGTGGCCGCGGCCCAGATTTACAACATGCTGATGGATTATAAGGGAAATGTCACGGTAAAGATCGATGGGATCGCGGCGTCTGCGGCAAGTGTGATCGCTATGGCAGGCACAAAAGTGCTGATCTCGCCGGTAGGCATGCTGATGATCCATAACCCGGCGACCATCGCCTGGGGAGATTCCGGAGAAATGCAGAAGGCCATTGAGATGCTGGAAAGCGTGAAGGATTCCATCATCAACGCCTATGAGATCAAGACCGGCCTGTCCCGAGCTAAGCTGTCCCACATGATGGACGCGGAAACCTGGATGGATGCCGGGAAAGCAGTGGAACTGGGGTTTGCCGATGGGATCCTGAAACGTTCTGAAGTTCCGGATGACATGGAGCCGCCCGCGGTATCCATGCTCTATTCCGAAGCCGCCGCAGTCAATTCCTTAATGGATAAGATCGCGGCAAAGTGCAGGACAAAACCGAAAACCGAACCAACAGGCCGCAGCGTAGACAGTCTCTATGAGCGGCTTAATTTATTGAAGAATTAGAGGAGGACGTGACGATGACGATTTTAGAACTGAGAGAGAAGAGGGCGAAGGCGTGGGAGGCAGCGAAAGCCTTTCTGGATTCCCACAGGAATGAAAAAGGTGTGCTGTCTGCGGAGGATGACGCCGCCTATACCCGTATGGAACAGGAGATCACGGATCTGGGAAAAGAGATCGCCAGGATGGAGCGGCAGGAAGCCTTTGAGAGGGAGCTGTCCCAGCCGGTGAATCAGCCCCTGACCGGGCGCCCGGCATCCGGCGTCGCAGGAAAGGAAAAGACTGGCCGCGCTTCGGAGGAATACAAGGCCAATTTCTGGAACGCCATGCGCTCCAAGGTGCCGCTTCCCAGCGTGGTCAACGCACTGGAAGAGGGAACAGATTCCGAGGGCGGGTATCTTGTGCCGGATGAGTATGAACGTACCCTGGTGGAAGCCCTGGAAGAGGAAAATGTGTTCCGCCAGCTGGCAAACGTGATCCGTACTTCCAGCGGCGACCGGAAGATCCCGGTAGTGGCAACGAAGGGAACGGCATCCTGGATCGATGAGGAAGGGGCCTACACGGAGAGCGATGATTCCTTCGGGCAGGTATCCATCGGGGCTTATAAGGTGGGTACCATGATCAAAGTATCCGAGGAACTTTTAAACGACAGCGTCTTTGACTTGGAATCCTATATCGCGAAGGAATTTGCCCGCCGGATCGGGGCGAAGGAGGAAGAGGCCTTCTTTACCGGGGACGGCTCCGGGAAGCCTCTGGGCGTTCTTGCTGCCACAGGCGGAGCGGAGACCGGGGTGACGTCGGCGTCCTCTACGGCTATTACGGCAGATGAGCTGATGGACCTGTTTTATTCCCTGAAATCCCCTTATCGGAAGAAGGCGGTATGGGTGCTGAACGATTCCACCATCAAGGCGGTGCGCAAGCTGAAGGATTCCACGGGGCAGTACCTGTGGCAGCCGTCCCTGATGGCCGGTACGCCGGATACCCTGCTTGGCAGGCCGGTGAAGACCTCCGCATATATGCCGGTGATCGCGGCGGGGGCGAAGACCATTGCCTTCGGCGATTTCAGCTATTACTGGATTGCGGACCGGCAGGGACGTTCCTTCAAGCGGCTGAACGAACTGTATGCCGCCAACGGCCAGGTGGGCTTCCTTGGCTCCCAGAGGGTGGACGGGAAGCTGGTACTGTCCGAGGCGGTGAAGGTGCTGGCGCAGAAGGCCAGTGCCTGATGTGTTGGATGTAAAAAATCGGGCGGTGTCCCCGGACATGGGGCGCCGCTGGTAAGGAAGGAGGGCAGGCGGGATGCTGGTGACGCTGGAAGAAATGAAGAATTATCTTCGGGTAGATGACGATGAGGACGATGGGCTGATCACCACACTTTTGGCATCTGCGGAGCGGATGTGCATGGATATCCTGCGGACAGATGAGGAAAGCGGCCTGCAGGAAGCGGAGAACGGAAAAACGGCGGTGATGTATACTGTGGCCTATCTGTATGAACACCGGGAGGAAGCTGACCACCATGCCCTGAACCTGACGCTTCGAGCCCTGCTCTTCGGCAGCCGGAAGGAGGCGTTCTAATGGAGATCGATCTTCTGAATGTAAAAGTGACCTTCCAGAAGAATTCCGTGGTGTCGGATTCTATTGGGAACCGGAAGAATGTCTGGGAGGATTATTATACCTGTCATGCCACGGTCAGCGGTGAGGGCGGGCAGGAAAAGGCAGCGGCCGGATTGACGGTGGCGGAATCCGACCTTGCTTTCACCGTCCGTTTCTGCAAACGGGCGGCGGAGGTGACGGCGGACGGCTTCCGCATCCTTTTTCAAGGGGAAATCTACAACATCGTGGCTGTGGATCACATGAACTATAAGAAGAAAGCGCTGAAGTTCCGGTGTGAGAAAGCGAGGCGGTGACTATGGGACAGACCGTGCAGATCGGGGATCTGGCGGACGCTGTTATGGAGACTTTGGAGGAATACGCGGATCTGGCTGCCGAGGATGTAAAGCAGGCGGTCAGGGATGCCGGGGAGACGGTAAAAAAGGAGATCCGTGCCAATGCCCCGAAGGATACCGGGGAGTACGCCAAAAGCTGGGCGGTGAAGAAGACAAAAGAGACATCCAGCAGCCTGACGCTGACGGTTCATTCCAAAAACCGCTATCAGCTGGCCCATCTGCTGGAGTACGGCCACGCGAAGCGGAACGGCGGCCGAGTGGAGGGCAAAGCCCATATCGCTCCGGCGGAGGAAAAGGGGATCCGGCAGCTGGAGGAAGAGATCGAAAGGAGCCTGAGGGATGGATAAACTTTTGGATATTTTGAAAAGCGCCGGATTCCCCTATGCTTATGACCATTTCGCGGAAGGGGAAGCACCGGATCCGCCCTTTGTCTGTTACCTATTGTCGGGGAGCGATAACTTTTCAGCGGACGGGAAGGTCTATTACCGGATCAGCGAGGTGCGGGTGGAACTGTACACGGATTTTAAAGCCCTTGCTTCGGAGCAGAAAATAGAGGATGCGCTTGATGCGGCGGGGATTTTCTATAATAAGACGGAAACTTGGATTGACAGTGAAAAGCTGTACGAGGTTCTGTACTCTTTTGAGATGGAGGGAGTAGGAAATGTCTACAAAGAAGAATAAAGTAAAATTTAATATCTGCAACGTACATTATGCGTTGATTACGGTGGATGAGGACGGGGACGTGACTTTCGGAACGCCGGTGGCTATGCCGGGCGCGGTATCCCTGTCCTTGGAACCTAACGGCGAGCCGTCCAATTTTTACGCGGATGGGTACGCCTACTATACGATCTCCAACAACATGGGCTATGAGGGGGATCTGGAACTGGCCATGGTGCCGGAGAGTTTCCGGACGGATGTGCTGAAGGAGTCCCTGGACGACAACAGCGTGCTGGTGGAAAGCGCCAACGTGGAGACGGCGAACTTTGCCCTGCTTTTTGAGTTTGACGGGGATGTGAAGAAGATCCGCCATGTGCTGTACAACTGTTCGGCGGCAAGGCCGAATATTGAGTCCGCGACCAATGAGGAAGAGATTGAGGTACAGACGGAAACGCTGGCCATCACGGCGGCGCCCCTGGCCAACGGCTATGTGAAGGCACGTACCGGGGACAGCACCACGGATACGGTCTACACCGGCTGGTATACCTCTGTGTATATGCCGACGGTGACAGATCCGGAGACCTCCGGGGTACAGCAGTCCAGCCTGCGGGAAATGGAAGAGGATTAAATCGGAGGGGAGACATTATGAGCATGAAGAAAAATATCACGATTGATGGGCAGGAGGTCGCGTTTAAGGCCTCCGCCGCCATTCCCCGGATTTACCGGATGCGGTTCCACCGGGATATTTATAAGGATCTGCGGGATCTGGAAAAGGGGATCGACAAGAATGACCCGGAGAATTCCAATCTGGATCTGTTCTCTTTGGAAATGTTTGAGAATATCGCCTATGTGATGGCGAAGCATGCCGACCCTTCCATCCCGGATACGCCGGAGGAATGGCTGGACGGCTTTAATACTTTTTCCATCTATCAGGTACTGCCCCAGATCATTGAGTTGTGGGGGCTGAATACCCAGACGGATGTGCAGGCTAAAAAAAACTTCGCCCGACTGACCGGGAAATGACGACTCCCCTGTTCCTCCTGCGGTGTGTGCAGCTGGGGCTTTCCATCCGGGATCTGGATCTTTTGACCATCGGGATGGTGAACGATATGTATGTGGAGAGCAGGAATGATGAGCATAAGTATGCGGTGGTGGCAACGCAGGAAGATATGGATCGGTTCTGATGGCAGCTGAGAATCAGTTGCCATCCGCCTGTAACTCTGAAAGAAGAAAGTTCTTTACATCAGTAATATGCTGCCGGAAGTGGTTTTTTCTGGAATTTTCCAGGGAAAGAATACGGAAAAGTTTCCGTTCCAATTCCGCAATGAGTTTCTTATTTTTTATGATGTAATGTTTTTGGTCCCCGCCAACATGCACCCCGTCTATGTATTTGTCTGTAATCGGGATCGCATCACTGATGAAGAAAATAGACTGTGATGAAGTTCGTCCGATATGGTAGTAGCAGGAGCGGATGTCTCTTTCTGGGAGATTAAGATAAAAATCCAGCCGCTGCTGTTGGGCTTGGTTTCTGTGATTTAGTTTTCCCATAGGAATCGCCCAGTATAAATCGGGATGTTCACTGGATTTAATGAGGCATACCATGGGACGATGTTTGGTATCATTCCATGTGCCGCCAACAGATTGGATCATTTTAGAAAATTCAGGGGTAGCGTAATACAATCCTCGTTCTATCATTTGGATACCTCTTTCTTGTAAAAGAAAGCCTCCGGCTCTCACCGGAGGCTGATAAACAATGTTTCTTTGCCGCACATTGTGAAGCGTATTTGTGTAAGCAATGTTTCTTTGCCGTACATTGCGAAACGTGTTTGCATAAACAGTGTTTCCATGCCGTACACCGTAAAACGTTCTTACACCTATATTATATGTATCAGCAGAGAAAAAATCAATGAAAAATTTATGAAATTTTAAAGAGAAATTTTAAGGAGACTCGGAGCAATTCGGGCTTTTTCTATGTCCATTTTCAGGAGGTGGTGACACATGGCAAGCCGGATCAAGGGGATTACGGTGGAGATCGGCGGCGATACCAGCGGGCTGGAAAAGTCGCTGAGCGCGGTGAACAATTCCATAAAGAAGACCCAGAGCCAGCTTCGGGATGTGAATAACCTTTTGAAACTGGATCCGTCCAATACCATTCTTCTGACGCAAAAGCAGGAGCTTCTGCAGTCGGCCATCGGGGATACGGAAAAGAAGCTGGAAGCCCTGGAGCAGGCTCAGGAAGATGTGGCGAAAGCCTTTGAGCGGGGCGACCTGGGGAAGGACCAGTACATGGCTTTCCAGCGGGAGGTTGAGGAGACCAGAGGTACGCTGAACCGGTATAAGGTGGATCTGTCTGGTCTGCAGTCAGAGCAGGAGCGGCTGGCTTCTAATACGGAACGTCTGAATAAGCTGTTTGCGGCGACTGGATCCAGTGTGGATGATTACGCGGACGTGCTGGGGAGCCGTTTGGTGACGGCGATCCGGAACGGGACGGCTTCTTCTGACCAGCTGAAAACCGCTGTGGAGAAGATCGGGAAAGCGGTCACCGGCGGGAAGGCGGATATCAAGCAGCTGACCGCCGCCCTGGACACGGTGGATGACGGGCAGGCCGTGCGGAACCTGATTGAAGACCTGAACGGCGTGGGAGATGCCGCCCGGGATGCCGCGGATGACATTGGGGAGATTGCCCAGGCGACCAAAGGCACCGCCCTGATGGAAGTTGCCGACCAGTTATCTGTGGTCGGGGATAAGATCCAGGATGTGGGCGATAAAGCGGTATCCGCTTATGCGGAGACAGAGACTGCTGTCTCTAAAGTGAACGCTTACTTCGGGGAGACCGGAGCAGCAGCCGAAGCCAGTGCGGAGATTGTGAAGAATGTGTATGGATCCGGTGTGGGCCAGAGCATGGATGCGGTGGCGGAAGCGGTCATCATAGTCAAGAAGAATCTGGGGGATCTGGGAGATACTGACCTGACCAACCTGACGAAACAGGCGCTGACGCTGGAAGAACTGTACGGGATTGACATGAATGAGACCCTCCGGGGTGTCAACTCTCTGATGAAGCAGTACGGCATGACGGCCCAGGAGGCCATGGATTATATTGTCCGGGGTACCCAGAACGGCCTGGATAAGACCAATGAACTGGGGGATAACCTGTCCGAGTATGCCGGGAAATTTGAGCAGGCGGGGTATTCCGCTTCGGAGTATTTCCAGCTTCTGCAGAACGGTCTGCAGGGCGGGGCGTATAACCTGGATAAGGTTAATGATGCCATCAACGAGGTGACCACCCGTCTGGCGGACGGAACTATCGGGGATGCTATTGACCTGTATTCCCAGAAAACCCAGTCCCTGTTCCTGGCATGGCAGAATGGGGAGGCTACCCAGAAGCAGGTGATCGATTCCATTGTGGCGGATATCGCAAACTGCACCAACGAGCAGCAGGCCCTGAATATGGCGGCGGAAGCCTTTGGCACCATGGCCGAGGACGGGAACCTGAAATTCATTACTTCCCTGACTTCCGTGGGAGAGACTTATGACAGCGTAGCCGGATCTGCGGAAAATCTGTTCAGCCAGACCCAGACACCGATGCAGGAGATGGAGGCGAATACCCGGAAGCTTCAGCAGGCGCTGGTTCCCCTTGGGGAAAAGATCGTGGAGTTGGCCAATGTGGTTCTGCCGCCTCTGGTGGCCATTATTACGGCAGTGAGCGAGGTATTCGGGATGCTGCCGGAACCGGTACAGAATTTTGTCATCATCCTGGGCGCATTGCTTGTGGCATTTACCGCATTGACGCCGGTGATCGCGGCCCTGGCGGTGTCCTTCGGGGCGCTGAACATTTCCCTGCTCCCGGTGATCGGGATCATCGCCGGGGTGGCGGCGGCCATTGCCGGAATCATCGCCATTGTGAAAAACTGGGGAGCGATCACGGAGTGGTTCGGGAATCTATGGCAGGTAGTATCCCAGAAGCTGATGGAATTATGGAACGGGGTGGTGGTCTTTTTTACGGAGACCATCCCGGCAGCGTTCCAGATTTTCATCGGCTTTTTTTCTGCGATCCCGGACTGGTGGAGCGGCCTGTGGTCACAGGTATCCGCGTTTTTTACGGATATCTGGAATGCGATCCTGCAGAATCCCATTGTCCAGCTGGTGGTGACAACGCTTACTTCTTTGTGGGAGAACGCGAAAAATACCCTGCAGGGCATCTGGTCGGGGATCTGTCAGATTGCCTCCGGCGCCTTTGAACTGCTGAAAAATGTGATCCTGGCTCCGGTGCTCCTGCTGATCGACCTGGTGACGGGAAATTTCTCCCAGCTTGCATCCGACGCGGCCAATATCTGGAACAATATCAAAAATGCCGCCGCTCAGATCTGGTCGGGAATCCGTCAGGTGGTGACTTCTGCGGCTTCGGGACTGAAGCAGGGCGTGGAGACTGTACTTTCGTCTCTGTCCCAGTTTGCCTCGCGGATCTGGTCCGCTATGAAGCAGACGGCGTCTTCTGTCTGGAACGGAATCAAGACCACGGTGGTGAATATCGCTTCTTCCCTGCGTGAAGCAGCGGTGTCCGCCTTCCAGCGGATGGTCTCCGGGATCGGCTCTGCCCTTTCTGGGCTGTATTCCGTGGTTTCCAATGGATTTTCTTCTGCCATCCGGTTTATTACCGAGTTGCCGGGGCAGGCGTTTCAGTGGGGAAAAGATTTCATCCAGGGACTGGTCAACGGAATTTCCAGCATGATCCAGAGTATGATCAACACAGTTTCCGGTCTGGCTGACCGGATCCGCTCTTTCCTGCACTTCTCGGTTCCGGATGAGGGGCCGCTGGCAGATTATGAAACCTGGATGCCGGACTTCATGAAGGGACTGGCGAGTGGGATTGAAAAGAACCGGAACCTGGTGGAAAAAGCTGTGAAGGATGTGGCTTCGGACATGGTGATTTCACCGAAAGTAAATGGGATGGAGTATGGCTATACCGATGGCGCTTTCTCCGGCGGGAATATGTCCGACCTGATCTCCGGGATCTCATCCGCGGTATCGGAAGCCCTGGCGGGATTCTCCGGTCCGCAGGGGAATATTGTGATCCCGGTATATGTAGGCGGTACGCTTTTAGATGAACTTGTGGTGACGGCGCAGGCGAGGCAGAACCTGCGGTCAGGAGGGAGGTAACCGATGGCATTTATACAGTATCTGACTTTTGACGGCACAGCCCTTCCTCTGCCGGATTCTTATGAGGTGCGGATGGATGACGTGGAGGCGGATTCCGGCGGGGAGACAGAGGCAGGGACGGTGCAGCGGGATGTGGTGCGCGCAGGCGTGGTGAGCATCCCGGTGACGTTCTCGGTATCGGCAAAGTGGCTGAAGATTCTGACGGAGTTTAAACAGCAGGAAAAGATCACGGTGGGATATTTTGATACGGAAATGCTGGCAGTGAAAATGGCGGAGATGTATGTGGAAGGATATAAGGCGGCTTTGGTGAAGGATACGTCCCGGAAGGGGCTTTGGACGGTGAGTTTTACTCTAAGAGAATTTTAAAATTGTCATTTCTGCAGAGGAAAAAATGTGTTAAAATAAATCATAGTTCCTGACAATAGAAGTTCAGTCTGTTTAGAAAGAGTTGAGAAAATGAGTAATATATATGAACAACTTTTGTATACAACCTTACGAGTAGAGTGTTTGGATAAAAACGGAAATTTATTTTCAATTGGTACTGGATTCTTATTACAACGCCCTGTAGCTGAAAATAAGATAAAAATGTATTTGGTTTCAAACAAGCATGTGTTATGTGGTGCAGATTCTATTGCGATTTCCTTTACGAAAATGAAGAATGGAGAAGCTGAAATAGGAAATGTGGTTCGAGTTCCTATTACAAAAATTCAAGGGAATATTGTCTCACATAAGGATCCAGATGTGGATATAGCGATTTTAGAATGTACAGGACTTTTCCTTTTATTACCGGATCAATTATATTTTAAAGCGGTTTCATATGACATGTTAGCAACTTTTGAAGAGCCTGAGTTGTCAGTGGCAGAAAATGTTTATTTTATAGGATATCCGGATAATAGATTCGATGAAAAAAATAATTTACCATTGATTCGTACAGGAATGATTGCGAGCCATCCAAAGTACGATTATAACGGAAAACCAATTTTTATTATTGATGCCCAAGTGTTCCCGGGATCAAGCGGGAGCCCGGTTTATATAGACCTGACATATGAAAATATGAAGAATGGACAAATTGTCATTGGGAAAAGAAATTTAAAATTGTTAGGTATAGTATCAGCAACGATGATTAGAAATAATCAGTTAAAATCTATTCAGACAGGAACAAAATTTTTAACAGAAGAGGTTTTAGGATTAGGTATAGTGTATAAAGCGACGGCTATAAAAGACCTAATTGATAGTATGCCTACAGATAATTAATTGTTATACACACTTTTATCAAAGTTTGATAAGCATCAGTCTGAAATGATTGGTGCTTTTTTGATGCCTGGAAACGGAAGGAGGGGTGTCATGTACCCGGTGAGCGTGGCGTTCCTGCAGGCGGTGCAGGGGAACACACGGAAGTATTACTGGACAGGAAAGATCACAACTGCTGCCGGAGCGGAGTATCCGTTCACGCAGGAAGATATTGTGAAAGGCAGCGGCTATATTACGGCCCAGTGCTGCGGCAATTCGGAGATTGAACTGGGAGCCGTGTACGCGGCGGAGATGGGGATCAGCCTGTTCCTGGATATCGACCGGTACACTTTGGAGGATGCGGAAGTGGAACTGTCCTACCACCTGCGGTTGGCGGACGGGACTTACGAAGCTGTTCCTATGGGGATCTTTGAAGTGAGCGAGGCCAATCGGACCGTCCATGTGCTGGAATTGAAGGCTTATGACAGGATGCTCCGCTTTGACCGGGCTTTCAATGGTTTTGAGACCATCGGTACTGCTTACGGGATGATGGCGCTGTGCAGTACCGCCTGCGGGGTGGAACTGGCGCAGAGCCAGACGGAGATCGAAGCGCTTCCCAACGGATCGGAACTGCTTTCCATTTACCCGGAGAATGACATTGAGAGCTACCGGGATGTGCTGTATTTTACAGCGCAGGTGCTGGGCGGATTCTTCTGCATCAACCGGGAAGGGAAGCTGGAGTTTCGGCAGTACGGGGAAACTCCGGTGATGGAGATCCTGCAGAAGCACCGGTTTTCCAGCAGCTTTTCTGATTTTGTGACGCGGTACACGGCGGTCAGTTCCACCAACCTGCGGACGCAGACTTCCGAGTATTACGCGTTGGAAGAAGATGGCGGACTGACTATGAACCTGGGTGTCAATCCCCTCCTGCAGTTCGGACTGGAAGAAACAAGGGCGGAGCTGTGCGGGAATATTTTGACAGCTCTGTCCGCAGTCAATTACGTGCCCTTTGATTCGGATACCATCGGGAATCCGGCGCTGGACCTGGGGGATGTGCTGACCTTCTCCGGCGGGCAGGCGGACGCCCAGCAGATTACTTGCGTGACATCCTTTACGGTCAAGATCGGCGGCAAGCAGAGCCTGAAATGCGTGGGGAAGAATCCCCGGCTTTCCCAGGCAAAGTCCAAGAACGATAAAAATATTTCCGGCCTGCTGAACCAAATTGAAGCTGGGAAGATCGGTATCCACACATTTACAAATGCCTCTGAGTATTCCATCGGCGAGACGGATGTTCGGATCATCAGTATTGAGTTCGCTTCCAAAGAGGAAAACCACGCCCAGTTCTTCGGGCAGGTAGTGGTGGACGTGGAAGCGCAGACGGTGGAGAAATCCACCCAGGCCAGCGGTACTATCGTGATCCCGTTCCCCTCCGGAAATGTAGGAGACAGCGGCTGGGCGGCGGATACAGAAAATGGTTCTGAGGATGGCGCTGCCGGGGAAGAGACCACGGATATTTCCGTGGATGTGAGCCTGCCGGTGACCTGGACGGAGGACGGGAAGGCGGTCTGCTATGTGACCTTTGAACTGAACAACGTGGAGATCCTGCTCCATCATCCGGTGGAGACCTGGCACAGCGGGAAACACATCCTGTCTTTGTATTACCCGATTGAAAATATCGTGCCGAATATTACCAATACTTTCAACGTGTACCTGCGGATAGAGGGCGGTTCCGGCAGTGTGGGGATCGGGGACTGCATCGCTTCCATCAGCGGCCAGGCCATGGCAGCTGCGGCGGCCTGGGACGGCAGGATCGACATTGAGGAATCGGCGGCATTATTCTCCATTAACAGCGGTCTTCAGGCAAGGGGCTTTACGGTGGCAGTCGATGTGGGGACGATGGAACTGGTACAGAAAAGCTATGCGGATACTATGACGGGAAGGACTGGGATCGGCGCATTCTGCCGACCGGTCACACTCACTTAAGCAACGGGAGGATTGAGATTATGGTTTTGAAAGGCGTTATGACGATCGAACTGACAGATGAGAATACCGGGGCGGTGGAGACCGTCACGGAGGAGAACATGATCACTGAGGCGGTGAACAACATCCTGGGCTTAAATCCCATGGGGATCTTTTACGCCGCCACCGGGGAGTATGATGATGCCTTGCTTTGGAACGGGAACCTTCTTCCCATCTGTCCCAACATGATCGGGGGCATCCTGCTTTTTTCCGAAGCGCTGGCGGAGGATGAGGAACTGCTGTATGAGAGCTCCGACAATCTGCCGGTGGCCTATGCCTCCAATGATGTGAATTCCACGGCCAACCTGGCCAGAGGAAGTCTGAACCTGACGGAGAGCATGGCGATTTCCAATGGATATAAGTTTGTCTGGGAATTTACCCCGAACCAGGGAAACGGCACCATTGCGGCGGTGGCATTGACCAGTTCCTTCGGCGGGGAGAACGGCTTCGGCAGCCTGACCGGGGATGCCAGCGCCTTCCTGCAGCTGAAGGCGGCGGATATCGGGGCAATTCCGGATGCCAACAAGATGGTGCTGTTTGAGGCAGTGGAGCTGGATTTTGAGGACAGCCTTTTGTATTCCATCACTTTTGAGAACGCGGGCGTCCGGATCCGGAAGCTTCGGATCCCGGTGTTTTCCATCGGCTTAAATGAGAAACTGGATGATTCCACCTATACGGTGCTGGAGGATGAGGTGCTGACGCCGGAGACCTTTGAGTTCCTGGGAAGCTATACCAAGTACGGGGATTTCCTGGACGGGCAGGACGGATACTGGTACGGGTTTTCCAATGAGGGGAATTCCTCCGGGGACGCTGCGATGCTCTGGATCAAGATCTCTAAAGCAGATTATTCCTTCACGGAAGGGCAGTGGACGCTGTCCAACGCAAAACTGATGGATGTGGGTACCCGGGCTTTTGATACATTCGCGGAGCGTAGTGTGAAATGCTGCGTCCGGGGCGGGTATCTGTATGTGCCTGCCTATGACAAGAAGGGGATCTATAAGATCAGCCTTTCCAACTCCACGGATGTGACGCTGATCGAGTTCGGTTTTACGTCCAAGTGGAAGCCTTTGTGCGAGACTGGCTCCTGCGAGCTGTACCTGACGCTGATCGGGGATCTCATTATCGGCGGGGATTTCCAGATCACGGCGGAGGATACGGTGATCCAGACCCAGGGAAGTGTCCGGCTCAATAACGCCGCGACGCCCCTGTTCCAGTACAAGAATTTCCTGTTTGGATGGGGCGGCAGCTATGGCAATGAATACCGGACAGCTTATCTGCTGACGCCGTACCTGGCATCCATCAATAACCTTTCCTCAGCGGTGGTGAAGACGGTTGATAAGACTATGAAGATCACCTACACGCTGACGGAGCAACCTGATTCCGTGCCGTAGGGAAAATATCTGTCCCGGAAAGGGCAGGCGGCACTTTATATAGAAACTGATTGGCAGGCGCTCTTTTACGGGCGTCTTTTCTTATGCGGGAAAGTGAGGAATTGCAATGAAAGAATTTTGGAACATGGTTCAGATGGTATTTGCCGCTGTAGGCGGATGGCTGGGATACTTTTTGGGCGGCAATGACGGGCTGCTGATTGCCCTGGTGCTTTTTGTAGCGGTGGATTACCTGACCGGTGTGATGTGTGCCATTTCGGATAAGACCTTGTCCAGCAACGTGGGCTTTAAGGGCATCTGCCGGAAGGTGCTGATCTTCCTTCTGGTGGGGATCGCCAATATCCTGGATATCCATGTCATTGGCACCGGGTCGGTGCTGCGGACGGCGGTGATCTTTTTCTATATTTCCAATGAGGGCGTGAGCCTTTTGGAGAATGCGGCGCACCTGGGGCTGCCGGTGCCGGGGAAAATCAAGGCTGTCCTGGAACAGCTCCATGACCGGGCGGAAAAAACAGAAACGGAGGAGAAATGAGATGAAGTTAGTACAGAGCATTTTAACGAAAAATCCCTGCTATACGGCAGGGAGGAAGATCACGGTAAAGGGGCTGATGCTCCATTCGGTGGGCTGTCCCCAGCCCAAGGCGTCCGTGTTTATCAATAACTGGAACAGCCCATCCTATGACAGTGCCTGCGTCCATGGGTTTATTGACGGCAATGACGGGACGGTATACCAGACCCTTCCCTGGAACCACCGGGGCTGGCACTGCGGCTCCGGCAACAAGGGGAGCGGCAACAACACCCATGTCGGCGTGGAGATGTGTGAGCCTGCCTGTATCAAGTACACAGGCGGGGCGAATTTTACCTGTTCCGATACCGCTGCGGCAAAGGCAGTGGCGAAGCGTACTTATGAGGCGGCAGTGGAACTGTTTGCTTATCTGTGCAAGCAGTACAATCTGAACCCAACTGCGGATGGCGTGATCATCAGCCACCGGGAAGGACACAGCCGGGGGATCGCTTCCAACCACGGGGATCCGGAGCATCTGTGGAAGGGGCTTGGCCTGGGCTATACCATGGACGGGTTTCGGAAGGATGTGAAGGCGGCTATGGGAGGGGCTGGGACAACGGAGCCGGAGAACGGCGGATGGTTCCGGGTCAGGAAGTCCTGGACAGATGCGAAGTCCCAGAAAGGGGCGTTCAAAGTGCTTGCCAATGCTAAGAAGTGTGCGGATGAGAATCCGGGGTATTCGGTATACGACGAATCTGGGAAGGCTGTCTATGGAGGATCGGGATCCGGAAGCGGTTTTTCTCCGTATCTGGTGCAGGTATCCATCACGAATCTGAATATCCGGAAAGGACCGGGGACGAATTACGGGAAGACCGGGAAATATACCGGGAAAGGCGTCTTTACCATTGTGGAGGAAGCGGACGGACAGGGGGCTTCCCGTTGGGGCAAGCTGAAATCCGGCGCAGGGTGGATCTCGCTGGATTACGCCCGCAGGATTTAATATCTTCTCTGACAGCTTGCTGACAAGTGAATAGGAAAGGTTAGAATATGGCCTGTCGTTATCTGTTGAAGTATACGCAGATAGCGGCGGGCCTTTTCTTTTTTTTCAGAAATCAAAAAATCGGGCAGGAAAACTCCTTTGAGCAGAAGAAGGAGGTGTCTGCCTTTGAAAAAAGTAGAAGTGGTGGATACGGGCCGCCTGACGGAGAAAGAGGCGAGGATGAATATGGAAAAATGCGCGGAATTTCTGGCACGGATGATCCAGAAATATGGGGATGCGATCCTGGCGGAACTGGGAGCCGAAAAGGGGCAGGAAAACAGGGGATATGACGGGGATGCCGGCGCCTATTAGGGATGCCGGCTCTTTTTTTGGGAGTCCCGCACAAAAAAGAGGGTGGATCCATATGAATTTTGTGCGCTGACAGAAATGAAGGAACACGATACATTATAGGTACAGGCAGCCGTGTGACAACGGGAATACGAAAAGGGGGAGAGAACTTGAAGCGAAAAAAATGTTATATTTACACCCGTGTTTCCACTGCCGCCCAGACAGAAGGGTACAGCCTGGACGCCCAGCAGAAGCGGCTGAAAGATTTTGCTGAATATAAAGGGCTGGAAATTGCCGGAGAGTATTGTGACGCTGGGAAATCTGGACATAGCATCAAGGGCAGGCCTGCATTTATGGAGATGATGGATGATATTACCAGTGGGAAGGATGATATTTCCTTTGTCCTGGTATTTAAACTTTCCAGGTTTGGGCGTAATGCGGCGGATGTGCTGAAATCAATGCAGACGCTGATGGATTATGATATCGACCTGATCTGTGTGGAGGACAGCATTGACAGTTCCACCCAGGGTGGTAGGCTGACCTTGGCGATCCTTTCAGCTGTGTCGGAGATTGAGCGGGAGAATATCCGGATCCAGTTCATGTCCGGGAAGATGCAGAAGGTGCTGAAGGGTGGATGGGCAGGCGGGCCGATTCCGTATGGATACCGGAGCAGGGAGGGAGAATTGGTGATAGAACCTTCAGAAGCAGAGGTCATCCGTCTGATCTATGAAAAGTATCTGGAACCGCCGATGAAGCTGAACAGTGTTGTCCGCTGGCTGAATAGCCATGGATACCAGCGTATTTCCCAGGGAACCATCCGTCCCTTTAATAGTGATTTTGTATCCCGTATCTTGAACAATCCTTTTTATTGCGGGAAGATCGTTTATTACCGCAGGGCGAATAAGGGAAGCCCGGATCCAAAGCAGGAGATTGTGGTCCAGGGAAAACATGAGGCTATTGTGACAGAGAAGATTTGGGAACAGGCTCAGGAAAAACGGGAACAGTTGGCCAGGGTAAAAGGGAAACGGGATGAAGAGGATCGGATCAGTTTGCTGTCAGGATTGGTAAAATGTCCAGTCTGCGGGGGCGGGCTTATAAGTAAGAAGAATAAAAGTTTGAACCATAACTATGGGGGATATTATAAAACCGTTTATTCCTATGGGTGCAGAAATTACAGGACATCGGAAGGGCGTGTGTGCAGCTTTTGCCATACCTATAACCAGGAAAGGCTGGATGCGGCCGTGATGGAAGTTATCCAGAAGGTTACCGGGACGGAAGAATTCCGGACGGCTTTTGCCAGGACAGTCGGGAATCAGATGTCTGAGGAAGCGGTGGAAACACAGCTGAAGATGCTCCGGAAAGAGATGCATCACCAGGAGCATGTGAAATATAAATTGGGGATGGAGCTGGATCATCTGGACGTGCTGGCGGAAAGTTATGATCAGCAATATGAAAAATTACAGGCAGAGGTGGACGCGGCATATGACAGGATCGGTCGGATCGAGGATAAGATAGAGAAGCTAAAGCGTAAACTGCTGAGGATGAAGCAGGGCATCCATTCCTCTGATAATATCTGCCTGATCCTGGATCATTTTGACAGACTGTATGAAAAAATGAACTATGAAGAGCGCCGGACGCTGTGCCGACAGTTTATCCAGAGGATTGAAGTATTTCCGGAAAAAGGGGATGACAAGAGAATCCTGAAAAGTATTACTTTCCGTTTCCCCGTTTATTTTGATCTGGGCGGGAATCAGGAAGAGGATGATGAGGATACCCCGGATGAGATGGTAGTCTTTACGCTGGACTGTTCCCGTCTTCCGATAACGGCGGCAGAGTCCAAAGCCACTTATGCAGAGATAAAAGCCCACGTTCTGAGGATACATGGATTAAAGGTTTCCAGTTTGTATATTGCCCAGGTAAAGCGGAAATATGGCATCGAGATGGGGACAGCTTACAATAAGCCGGAGAAGAATAAGAATCATATCCCGAGATGTCCGAAGGAAAAAGAACTGGCAATCCTGGACGCGTTGAAAACTTACCGGATGATACCGGAATCAACAGAATATTTTGAGGAGGCGGCAGAGTGAGAAAACAGAAATGTTATATTTATATGAGAGTATCCACAGCCATGCAGGTAGAGGGCTACAGCCTGGAGGCACAAAAAGACCGGTTGACGAAATTTGCCCAGTTCCAGGATATGGAGATTGTCCGGGAATACTGTGACGCCGGAAAGTCTGGAAAGAATATCACCGGCAGGCCGGAATTTTCCCGGATGCTCCAGGATGTGGCGGAGGAGAAGGACGGTGTTTCCTATATTCTGGTCTTTAAACTCTCACGGTTTGGGCGCAATGCGGCGGATGTGCTCAACTCACTCCAATATATCCAGGATTACGGAGTGAATCTGATCTGCGTGGAGGATGGCATTGACTCTTCCAAAGATTCCGGCAAGCTGACCATCACAGTTCTGTCAGCGGTGGCGGAGATTGAAAGAGAGAATATCCTGGTTCAGACTATGGAAGGCCGGAAACAGAAGGCCAGGGAGGGAAAGTGGAATGGCGGGCAGGCGCCTTTCGGATATGAACTGGATTCAAAAAACAGTACGTTGATCGTGAACCCAGAGGAAGCGGAGATTGTCCGGATCATCTTTGACCAGTTTACCCGGATGGAGGCAGGGGCTGATTCCATCTGTAAATATTTGAACCAGCATGGATATACAAAGAAGCGGCTCCGGGATCAGGAGGTCAGTTACTTTTCCAGAAGCACGATTCTGAAGATACTGGATAATCCGGTTTATGTAGGGAAGATTGCTTACGGGAAAAATAAGACGGAAAAGGTGAAGAGAACGAGGGATCAATACTGCCGGGTGAAGCAGGATGAGTATCTTCTGGCGGATGGACTGCACGATGCGATCATCGATGAGGAAACTTGGGAAGCCGCCAAAGAGAAACGGAAGCGGACGGGTGTCAGATGGGTTAAGACTCACAGCCTGGATCATGAGCATATCTTATCGGGGTTGATTAAATGCCCGCTCTGCGGGGGCGGCATGAGCGGTACCGTGCAGAGAAGGAAAAATAAAAAGACCGGGGAATATAAAGATACATTTTACTACCGCTGCCATCACCGGAAACGAGTTGACGGGCATATCTGTGATTATAAGCCTATGCTCAACCAGAAAGTCTTCAATGCAGAGATTGAGGAATTTATCCGGTATATGGCGGGAGGGGAGAAGTTCAAGGAATTCCTGATGGAAAAACTGGAAGAAAAGGTGGATGTTTCTTCTTTGGAGGAAGAAAAAAAGCAGCTTGCCGGTCAGTTCCAACAGGCTCAGGGATCCAGAAAGAAACTGGTACAGATGTTGGAACGTCTGGATCCGGGCGATAAGCATTATGACAGGAAGTACCAGGATATGCAGGAGCGGATGGATAATCTTTATGACCGAATTGCAGAACTGGAAGAAGCAATTACTGATGTGGAGACAAAGATCGGGGCTTCATATGGAAAACAAGTCACAGGGAAAAAGATATACCAATTTCTTCTGGATTTTGATATATTATATGGTAAAATGACGGATCTGGAAAAGAAGGAGTTCATGAGGACATTTATTGAATCCATTGAACTGGATCCGGATGAAAAAGATATGGGACGCATTATCAAGCATATTGATCTGACGTTTCCAGTATACTACGACGGACAGGAAGGCGACCGAATTCGTATGCCCAAAGAAAACACAGTCGAGACGGTTGTTCTTTTGTCCAGAAAAACTCCGGATGATACGATAGAGGTCGACTTGAATTTAGATGAGTTGGACGCAACCTCTGCAGAAACAAAGGCTACTTACGAAGAAATCAAGAAATATGTAAAAGAGAAATATCAGTTAAAAGTGTCTAATCTATATATTTCACAGATTAAAAGAAAGTGCGGAATAGAAGTCGGAATCAATTACAATCTTCCGAAATCAGAAAATCCGAAAGTTCCACAATGCCCACCGGAAAAAGAAAGAGCTATTCGGGATGCATTGGAACATTTTCAGATGGTTTCATAAAAAGAATATATGTGAAGCAATAGAAGCGGTCAGAAGTTGCTTTCTGATCGCTTCTTTATATGGGGACTTTATTCTTTGTCCTCTTGGCTTTTTTGGGAACTATCATGGAGCGCATCAAGTTCTTCTTCCAGTTTATAAATTCGGTGATGCTGATAACAGATTACTCCGGGAAATCCGGCAGCTATGATAAAAGACAGTAATAGTATTTTTAAAGTGTCCCACCGGGTTTCTATTCCGCTCATTGAAAATCCACCTACCAAATTGCAGAACAGGATATAAAAATATCCGCAGAAAAATCCAATATAGCCCAGTGCAGATAATAGTTTTCTGAGTTTTTTGTGCATAATCATCTCACTCCTTGTAATAGTAATTTTAGCGAATATTCCGCTAATGTATGATGAGGATAAGAGGTGGAAGCTATGTATCGGAGAATCAGAGATTTAAGAGAAGATGCTGATCTTACTCAGAAACAGATGGGTGAGATATTAAATTGCAGTCAGCGTATATACAGTAATTATGAGTGTGGCGATGTGGATATTCCAACATCGGTGTTAATCAAATTAGCGGAATTTCATAAAACCAGTATTGATTACTTGCTGGAACTTACGGATGAGAGACGTTCTTATCCCAGAAAGAAAAGTGAGAAGTAAAAAACAACCCAGATACGAAAAATCTGAGTTGTTTTTTTGTGAGCGGTAGTGCCGGGAGATTTATTATCTTTCCCAGTCTTTGTGGCGTTTCGGTGTCCGGGGCTGTCTGTTTAAGGCAGATTCTTTTTGGTGAAGTCTTTGCAGGACAGAGTGTAAGGATTCCGTTTCCTGCAATTCAGAATTGATGAGCTTTTCCGCTCTTAGTAGCGTATCGTTTCTGAAAGCTGACTGGAAGGTTCCCTCTAAACGATCTTTCACTTTCTGCATATTTTCCGGTCTTAGTTTTTCCCGTTCTTCCAGTACAGCATCCATATCTTTCGGTGAAATTTTTTCTTTGGTTTCCAGAAAATTCAGAGTACCCTTTTCTTTTTGTTTATCTAAAGAAACTAACTGATCTTTCAGACGTTTCTGTGTATCCTGCATTTTTTCTATCTTGTGTTCGATCGTTTTCACATCGGAATCACTGCGACAATCAAAACAGGAGAGCAGATATGCTTTCCGACTTTTTAACTCTTCGATTTCTTCTGTAAGAGCAGAGATTTGTTGATTGAACTGCCGGATTTGTAAAAACTTCAGAGGACTACAGAGTTTCTTTTCAGCCTGTAAAGATTTTTTCTCTGAGCTTTTTACTACTATTTTGTTCTGAACAGATTTATATTCTTTTACAAGCGGGACAGCTTTATCTAATACTTCTGACATAGCACTTTGCTGTGAAGTATCATGGAGAATATGATATTGGAGTGTTACCAGACGGCTTCTCAGGGATTCCAGGGCGGATGCAATGGCGGGAATGCTTTCTTTCAGGGCTTTCGTAAGTTTCTGAACCTGTACTTTTAATTCTTTCAGCAAACGGTTGTCTTCTTTGATCTGACGGTTTAAAGCACAGCGTGTAGATGGGATTCCCATTGCTTCCAGATTACGGGCATGATAGCCCTCGTGGATGGTGGGCTGTTCTTCCAGTCCCCGGTCTGCGTTGCTCCTGCAGTCAATACGAGCCGAAAGACAATGTTGCTGCAGGGAAAGGTTCACCGCATCTTCCCAGCTTTTTCTCCAGCATAGAAGTTGTTCTTCGCTGTTCCATGCTTCGGAAATAGGGTTCTGGCGTCCATATCTGGTGCTTTTTGGGGATTTCGATGTTCTGGTATAGTCTGGATGATTTTGCGCCTCAGAGGGCGTTAAATAGGTTTTTTTCTTTCCAGATTGATACGGATATTGTTTCTCCCAACCCTCCTGTTTTGCTGCCAGGAATTCCTCGGCAGTAAATCCCTGTTCTTCGGAACCACGGCGGCAGAGATATTCTTTCTGTGTTTTTGCCTGCCAGTGTCCGGCCTGATCCAATGGTCTGACGGTCAGCAGGATATGAGCGTGGGGATTGTGACCGTCTGTGTCATGGATACTGACATCGGCACACATTCCTTTGGAAGTACATTGTTCCTGAATGAATTGCCGGAGTAGCTGCTTCCAGTCAGACAATTCCAATTCTATGGGGAGTGCAACAATCAGTTCTCTTGCCAGACGGCTGTTCTTGGCTTTTTCAACGGTTTCCACGGCGTCCCACAAAGTCTGGCGGTCTTTCCATTGGGCAGGTGCGGTATCGGATAAAAAGATTTCACTATACTGACATCCCCGTTTTCGGGTGTAGTCGTGGGTAATACCGTCATAGTCGTTATAAAGCCGTGAACAGGAAGCGTAAGCTGCGGTGGCTACAACAGAGCGTCCCGTTCCACGGCTGATGATCTTGGCTTCTAAATGGTAAATAGCGATAAGCATTCCTCCTTTTGATACAGAATAATGAGGCACAAATAACTGCGAAAAGCTGCCGGTGGCAGGTTTTGCAGACAGCCTGCGGTGGAATATCCGTGACTGTAACTGACAATTAGCAGGAGCAGTATTCTGGATTGCAGGGACAGAACAGGCAGGCTGTACAGTCGATTGCGTTTACGGAAACGACTGGCTCTCGGCAGAGCGCACATGCCCCAGAGGGGTTACCACCGCCCGACTTATCGGGTGGTGAATAAGTGCGCCCTTCGGGATGAGAAATTGCTGGTGTCAACTAGTGTCAGATTCTTTTGAAACGGTTTAACAATTCCTGTCTGATCTGCGACGGCTCCATTGTCTGGAATTCCGGGAAGATGCTCTCCAAAACGGCACCCTCCTGAATCAGCCTGCGTGTCCGGGCATTTCGCTCTTTCACACGGTTCCGTGCCTGTGCTTCCTCTGCTCTGTGTCTTGCCTGTAATAATTCTTTTCTGATTTCTGTTTGTGTTTTTTTATCTGTCATATTGGTCTCCTTTCTATGACCGTTTCCAGTCAGATTTTTAAGCAAGTAGTTTTCGGGCTTCTGACATATTAGCTACAGCGTTCAGTTCCCGGATATTCTGGTTGTTGATCTTTAGTGGGACACAACGCTCCAGAATCCGGTCATAGATCCTGCTGTGTGCTAAATCTTCCGGATGTTTTAATTCTTCCAACGTCAGATTTGTTGTAATGATCATAGGTTTCATACTGCGGTAACGGCTGTCGATTACATGGAAGACCTGTTCTAAAGCAAACTCGGAATTTCGTTCCACACCCAGATCATCAATGATCAGCAGGCTGTACTGATTTAAACTATTGATAAATTCATTCCGATCCTGCGGATATATTCCGGTCAGGGAATTTAAGATTTTGGCGAAGTTCGTCATGAGTACGGGAACCCCTTTATCTAGCAGAGCGTTTGCAACACAGCCTGCAAAAAAGGATTTCCCAGTGCCGACATCACCCCAGAGCAGCAGCCCCATGGCCTTGGATTTCATTTCCTCCCAGTGAGTAACATAATTTTTTGCCTTTTCAATTTCCGGGTTGATACCGTTATCGTGAGCAAAAGTGAATTCTCTTAAAGCCGGGTCTTGCAGACCGCTGGATTTCAGCCGGGAGATGTGTTCTAGAAATTCCTGGTGTTTTCGTTTTGCTTCTTCTTTTTCATATTGTTCCTGCTGGCATTGGCAGCGGATGATCGGAAACATGATTTCTCCTAAAAATTCTATCTTTTTCTGCCGTGGGGTGTGGCACTTGGAACAGTAGATCAGACCGTCCGTTTCGCTGATATATTCATCTTCTAAAGGCTGCCGGGGAGAAAGGTTCGGCAGTAGGTTTTGTGGTTTTATCATAGGCTTTCATCCTCCTTACATTCATAATGGCGTTTTACTGAATCATTATTTTTCTTCTCTTTATTATTAGGGGACAGTTTTCTGACTGTCTGGCGGACAGAATTCTGTCTGTCAAAGAGACGGTTTTCTGACTGTCTAACAGACAGTTTTTCTTCTGTCTGTGTTGAAAAATCAGCCGGGACTTTTACATAAATCCGGTTGGGATTCCCGGTTCCCTGACGAGCACGACAGATAAGGTCTACTTGTTCCAAAGCACTCAGAGAAGTTTTGATGGTTGTCTGGCTTTTGCGAAGTGTTGCTGCCATATCTTCAATGGTGAAATAGGAGAACACATGACCTTTTTTATCAATCCAGCCGTCATTTTTTTGTGATAATCTTGCCCGGTTTAAAAGCACCATATAGAGCAGTTTTGTGGTTTCGGAGAAATCACAGTCCAGAAGAAAACTGGGAAATGCCATATATGGCGGTAGAGTACTGTTTGCAGTAAGAAAGGTTGTCATGCACTCACCTCCCCTCAGATGACGAACACTTATCTATTGCAGTATTTTTCATCTGTAACAGGACTTCCTCTTTGTGTTTTCATAAAAAATCCTCCTTTCCGATAATCTTTTGTGCGGGATGTTTCGCACAGGATTAGTCTATTGAAAAGAAGGGGGAATGGCATTGAGCCGGGATTGAGTGAGAATTGAGTTACAATGAACTTTCAAATATAAACAGGAATAGTTACAACGAAAAAACGGGTGTATAATCAGGTTAGTAAATATTATTTATTAATCACATCTATTTATGGATTGACAACAGTGAAAAAATAAAGTAAACTAAAGTTAGTTAAAGCTAATTAAAAAACGGCTTATGTTTAGATAATGGGATAGGTTTATAAAATTATAGAAACGTACATCTGATGTTTTTAATGAAAGCAAGGTGTGCATATTTTTTTCACATGAATTAGTTAAAACTAACTATTGATAAAGAAAACTTACTGGGTAGAGTAGATTCATTTTCAGAAAAGATGTTTAAGGAGAAGTGAAAGAAAATGTCAG
>OLNI01000071.1_pt1 | contig 101056 bp, 91 predicted proteins | sample 1672921 | NCBI WGS metagenome assembly OLNI01 (sample SAMEA3136737, study PRJEB25190) | human gut metagenome | biome: human gut; feature: human-associated habitat; material: faeces | place: Austria | collected 2013 | reverse complement strand
GTAGATAGATATTTATATCATCAAAAGCATACTCGTTGAAGTAGGAATGAAACATGGGAGTTTATAACTTTTTATAAGTTTTCAGTAACGGAAACCAATAATGACATCACTTAGTACTTTATGTTATATAGAAAAAGATGGGCAATATCTAATGCTTCACCGTACAGTGAAGAAAAATGATGTGAATAAGGATAAATGGATCGGTGTGGGCGGACATTTTGAAGCAGATGAAAGTCCGGAAGAGTGTGTGCTTCGTGAAGTGAAAGAGGAGACAGGATATACGTTGACTTCTTATCGGTTCCGTGGGATTGTGACATTTGTATCCGGAAATGGTGTGACAGAGTATATGCATCTGTTTACTGCTGATGAATTCGAAGGAAAATCCATAGCATGCGATGAAGGTGAACTGGAATGGGTGAAAAAAGAGGACGTGTTGAAACTAAATATCTGGGAAGGCGACCGGATATTTTTACGGCTTCTTGCAGATGAAGAGCCATTCTTCTCACTGAAGCTTGTCTATGATGGTCATGATACACTGGTGTCAGCAGTGTTGAATGGAAAGCCAATGGAGCTTTTTTGAGTCAGCCATTCGCGAGCTGAAAGAAGAAGTGGAAGCGGTGCGCTGGATGGATTACGAGGAGTGCAGGCAGAAAGTTCATGACGGCACGATGCCGAACTGTATTTACGAAGATGAATTTCGAATGGTCGGGAAATACCTTGACAGAGTAAGTGTCGGCCGTTAAGATGAAGTCAGAGAAAATATAGTACAGACAGGCTGCACAAAGATGCAGTTATAAAAAATGAATCTGTGCAGATAATGAATAGATGAAAGGAAGGTAAGCATATATGGCAGTTGTACATGTAACAGGAGATACATTTGAACAAGAAGTATTGAAAGCAGAAGGAAAGGTACTGGTTGATTTCTGGGCCGGCTGGTGCGGACCATGTCAGATGCTGGGACCGGTTATTGAAGAAGTGGCAGTAGAAGTAGATGACGTAAAGATTTGCAAAGTGGACGTAGACCAGTGCATGGATCTTGCAAGACAGTATAAGGTTGTGTCCATTCCGATGCTTGTTGTATTTGAAAACGGAGAAGTGACAGGAAAGCAGCTTGGACTGATCAGTAAAGAAGAAGTATTACATTTAATTGGGAAATAAAAAGGAAACGGGTATACAAATGACAAGAACGGGAATTGTAAATGGAAGATTTCAGGTGCTTCACCTGAAACATATGGAGTATATTCTTGCAGCAAAGATGCACTGCGACAAATTATATATTGGAATCACGAATCCGGATGGAGCTCACACGCGGGATACGGTGCATGATGAGAACAGAGGAACGAAAGCAGGGAATCCATTGACCTATTTTGAGCGGTGTGAAATGATCCGTGGTGCAATGGAAGAATTTAATGTGCCTGCGAAAGAGTATGATTTTATTCCATTCCCGATCAGCATGCCGGAGTATATCACACAGTATACACCAAAAGAAGCAGTATACTATGTAGGAATGTTTGATGCCTGGGATGAGGAAAAGTACAAGATTTTACGAAGCCTTGACCTGGATGTGAATATTCTTTGGAGAAAAACGGAAGAAGAGAAAGGAATTACTGGATCAAAAATACGAGAGCTTATCGCCACAGATCAGGAGTGGAAACAGTTTGTTCCCAAAAGTGTGTATCATTATCTGACAGAAAATGAACTGGACAAGCGTGTAAAGCGTCTGGAACTTATGAGGATTGAAGAAAAAAAGGTCATTGAACAGATGAACATTGCAGAGGCAGTGGAACGTCTCGAAATGATGGAATCCCAGGATATGGATTAAAGGAATAGACAAAAAGTATGGCTGATAACAATTGAGAGAGATTTTTGTTATCAACCATACTTTTCTTTTAAAACATTTTTAAATTCAAGATGAAATCTAACGAATCACTGTTCCGGTCTTTCCTTCCAGCGCCTCGTTTAATTTATCGTAAGAAGTGATGAGTGCACTTCTGCCTTCTCTGCCTTCTACAAAGTTTACGGAAGCATTGAATTTCGGGAGCATGTTGTAAACTCCAAAATGTCCTTCTTCCATATATTTTTTAGCCTGATCGACTGTAATTTCGCCAAGGTCTTTTTCATCGGCACGTCCCATATGGATCTTAACTTTCTCAACACTTGTCAGAATGATCAACATATCAGCATCTGTCTCTTCTGCCATCTTACCGGCAGTCAGATCTTTTTCAATAACAGCGCTGGCTCCTTTAAGATGATTGTCCTGCTCAAGTACCGGAATTCCCCCACCGCCACATGCGATAACAACCTGATCTGCATCTAACAGGGCTTTGATCGCATCAATCTCGACAATGCTGACTGGATTCGGTGCAGATACGATTCGACGGAATCCCTTTCCCGGCTCTTCCACGATATAATTTCCCTTTTTCCGCTCCAGATTAGCTTCTTCTGCATTCAGATAACGGCCGAGAACTTTGGTTGGTGTATAGAATGCCTCATCATAAGGATCCACAACAACACTGGTAAGAACGGTACTGACTGTGCGGAAAATCCCGCGGTCTAAAAGCTCTTCGCGAATGCTGTTCTGGAGATCATAACCGATATATCCCTGACTCATGGCTGAACAGATACACATAGGTGCTGCTGTATAATCTTCATGCTGCTTTGCAAACTCATTCAATGCGGTATGTATCATTCCGACCTGAGGTGCATTACTGTGTGTAATAGCTACCTGATATCCGTTCTGGATAAGATCGGCAATTACTTTCGCTGATTTTTTCACTGCCTCTAACTGTTCCGGCAATGTTGTTCCAAGTGCCCGGTGTCCCAGAGCGACAACAACTCGTTTCTTCATAGTATAGCCTCCTGCTAAAAGTATTCTACCTTTAATCATACATGAGTGGGTTAAAATTGGCAAGATTTTAAGTGATTCTTGAAGAAAAAACAATGCATAAATCCATGAAGGACCTCGACATTCTTACTGCATATATTATATTAGCTGGGAGATGGCTCCCACATCTATAGGTGGTGAGAAACAAGCTGGTATCAGTGGTGGGAGTCAATCCCCCAGCTGATATAGCCTCCGGCAGGATTGCAGAGGTGCGCAGTAGAAGTATGTCATGCAATTGCATGACGCGCACCTCGCAGCAAGAATGCCGAGGCATTCTTGAATAAAAATATATGTGGAGGATGAATATGCGCCTGAACGATTTTCAAGGAAAAGAAGTCATCAACGCCTGTGACGGTAAAAAATTAGGCTACATTGTAGATTTTGCCTTTGACGAAAAATGTGGACAGATCGAAGCAATCATTATTCCAAAGACATCAAAGTTCTGTAACTTCTTCTGTGACGGCTCCGAATATATCATTCCTTACAAATGCATTTGCAAAATCGGACCAGATGTCATACTGGTAGAAATGCATGAGAAAAAATAAGAAAAATTTAAGAAAAAGTCCGGGAAATGGGAGCAATAGTGGTTTGACTTCTCGTACGCCACAAGATATACTAATAAGGAAAGATTAGGAAAAGGAGCGCGAAAGAATATGAAATGTCCATATTGTGGAAATCCTGACACAAAAGTAATTGATTCCAGACCTGCAGAGGACGGAAGCTCCATTCGAAGAAGACGTGCCTGCGATATATGTGGGAAGCGTTTTACAACTTATGAAAAGATAGAGACAATCCCTCTTATAATTATAAAAAAAGATAACAACAGAGAACAGTATAGCCGTCAGAAGATTGAAAACGGAATTATCCGGGCATGCTATAAGCGTCCGGTGCCGACAGAGAAGATCCAGCAGGCGGTGAACAATATAGAGACAAAGGTATTCAGTCTGGAAGAAAAGGAAATTCCGAGCAGTGTGGTCGGCGAACTTGTCATGGACGAACTGAAAGACCTGGATGAAGTAGCATATGTAAGATTTGCATCTGTATACCGTGAATTTAAAGATGTGAATACTTTTATGGACGAGCTAAAGAAGATATTAGATAAGGAAGAAAAATGAGAACATACAAATTAACAATTTCTTATGATGGCACCCGCTATCAGGGGTGGCAGAGACAGGCGACGACAGATAATACAATTCAGCATATATTAGAGTGGAGCATTGGAAAACTGGTCGGATACAGAGTCCGTGTAGATGGCTCCGGGAGAACTGACGCAGGGGTTCACGCACGTGGACAGGTTGCAAGCGTACAGCTCTCCAAGCTTTACGATGTAAAGGAATTGAAGGATTCCATTAACAGATATTTACCGGAAGATATCCGGATCATGAAAGTGGAACTGATGAAAAATGGGTTCCATGCGAGAAAAAGTGCAAAAGGCAAGAAGTACGAATATTATATTGACTGCAGAGAAAAACCAGATGTATTTTCCAGAAGATATTGCTATCATTATCCACATAAGCTGGATATCGAAGCAATGCGCGAGGCAGCAGATTATATGATCGGACCGAAGAATTTTACAAGCTTTACGGATGACAGTGAGAATAAGGATCCAGTCCGCAGGGTTACCAACATTAAAATTGTAAGTAATGGAGAAAAGCTCCGTATTACTTATTATGGAACCGGGTTTATGTATCATATGGTCCGGATTATGACAGGCACACTTCTGGAGGTCGGAACAGGAGAGCGTGAAGCCTCTATGATTCCGGTCGTCATTGCAGCAGAAGACAGAAGCCTGGCAGGATTTCTGGCACCGGCAAGGGGTCTGTTTTTAAGAAAAGTGTATTACTAATGCCGTTACTGTCAATTTTGAAAATGGAAAAAAATAGAAGACAAGAACACAGGAGACTAAAATGAAATTTATATCATGGAATGTAAATGGTATCCGTGCATGTGCCGGAAAAGGATTTATGGATTTTTTTCAGGAGACGGACGCAGACATTTTCTGCATTCAGGAGACGAAGATGCAGGAAGGACAGCTTGAACTGGACACACCGGGATATCATCAGTACTGGAATTATGCGAAGAAAAAAGGTTATTCGGGGACAGCAATATTTACCAAGCAGGAACCAATCAGCGTAAGCTACGGACTTGGAATCGAGGAGCACGACCAGGAAGGGCGTGTGATCACATTGGAGTTTGAAGATTTTTACTTTATTACCGTGTATACACCAAACTCCCAGAGCGAGCTTGCAAGACTGGATTATCGTATGAAATGGGAGGAAGATTTTCTTACATACTTGAAAAAGCTGGAAGAGACAAAGCCGGTTATTTTCTGCGGTGATCTGAATGTAGCGCATACAGAGATTGATCTGAAGAATCCAAAGACGAATCGGAAAAATGCCGGATTTACCGATGAAGAGCGTCAGAAATTCACAGAGCTTCTGAATGCCGGATTTGTAGATACATTCCGGTATTTTTATCCGGAGCAGACAGGTATCTACTCCTGGTGGTCTTACAGATTTAGTGCAAGAGCCAAGAATGCAGGTTGGAGAATTGACTATTTCTGTGTATCCGAGAGTCTGAAAGACAGACTGGAAGACGCGAAGATACTGACAGATATTATGGGATCAGATCATTGCCCGGTGGAATTGGATATAAAGTAACTTTAAATTTTAAAATGCGGTTTTGGATTTTAACTATCAAAATCGCATTTTCTCTTGAAATATAGGGATTTTGTGGGTATAATAATGTCATTAAAAAGAGGTTGAAAAATCCAATGGTGGAACAAGCTTATTGGTTTTTTGCACCTCTTTTTTCGATATCAGGAATAAAATTTCCAATATCAGATGCTTCCGGAAGAATGTATAAAAGCATCTTTCCAATGGATTTCTAAGAAAAAAACAGGAAAAAATAACAGAAACAACACATGAAAAGAGAGGATGACAGACATGAAATTTAAAGAGATTAATCCATCACCACGTACACTTATGACACCGGGACCAGTTGAAGCAGATCCTCGCGTACTTCGCGCAATGGGCGCACACATTCTCGGACAGTTCGATCCGGAATTTACAGCACTTATGAATGAGACAATGGAGATGGAGCGCTATGTGTTCCAGACACAAAATAAAATGACATATCTTGTAGATACCACATCAAGAGGAGGTCTTGAGACAGTTCTGACAGGAGCAATCTGTCCGGGAGACAAAGTTTTGATTCCTGCATTCGGACGTTTTGGATATCTGCTTGCAGAGATTCTGGAGAGATGTGGAGCAGATATCACACTTCTTGAGAGAGAATGGGGAACTGTATTCGAGCCGGAAGAGATTGAAGAGGCATTAAAGAAAGACAGCTACAAAGCCGTTGCATTTATCCACGGTGAGACTTCTACATCTATGATGCAGCCATTGAAAGAGATTGGTGAAATCTGTGAGAAATATGGTGCACTTCTGATTGTAGATGCAGTTGCAACACTTGGCGGAGCAGAGGTACACGTTGACGACTGGAAGTTATCCGCATGTATCTCCGGTACACAGAAATGTATTTCAGCACCTTCAGGTTCTGCACTGATCACATACAATGAGCAGATTGAAGAGATTGTTAAGAAGAGAAAGAAAGTAGAGAAAGGAATCCGTACAGCAGATGATGTAAATGGTTCACTTGCAGGAATCCCAAGCAACTATCTGGATCTTGCACAGCTTGAGGATTACTGGAGTCCAAGACGTCTGAACCATCATACAGAGGCTACAAGTATGCAGTATGCAGTACATGAAGCACTCCGCTGTATCGTGGACGAGACTCTGGAAGCAAGATGGGCAAGACACAGCCTTAATGACAAGGCTCTGTGTGCTGGTCTGAATGCAATGGGTCTTAGCATTTTCGGAGATATCGAGCACAAGATGCCGGTTGTAACAGCAATCAATATTCCGGAAGGAGTAGACGGAAAGGTAATCCGTGGAACACTTCTCAACGAGTTCGGAATCGAAATTGCAACATCATTCGGACCACTGGACGGCAAGATTTTAAGAATTGGTAACATGGGATATTCAAGCCAGAAGAGAAATATTCTGATACTTCTTGGTGCTCTTGAAGCAGTTATGCTTCAGAATCATGTTAAGATTTCTACAGGCGAAGGTGTGGCAGCAGCTATGGAAGTATACAAAAATGCTGAGAAATAAATAATGATATTGAAAAATATATGACAGATAAATGCCTCTTGGTGAATTGATTGCCAGAGGCATTTTTAATTGCATGTGTAATAATAATTTAATATTTATTTATACTAAAAGTATAGATAATTAAAACATAACATGTTATAATGTGACATAAGGATTTACAGGAAAGGAGCAATACAATATGCCGTTATTGAAAGAGGACATTTACACAATAAAAGATATATATGCATTACCAGCCGGAGAACGTGCAGAACTGATTGAGGGAAAAATATATGACATGGCACCGCCGTCAGCAGCTCATCAAAGAATATTAATAGCATTAAGTACAGCAATATATAATTATATTGATAGTAATAAGGGCTCTTGCGGTGTATATTTAGCGCCGTTTGCTGTTTTTCTGAATGAAGATGACAAGAATTATGTAGAGCCGGATATATCTGTGATTTGCAATCCGGATAAGTTGGACGATAAAGGGTGCAATGGGGCACCGGACTGGGTGATTGAAATTGTATCGCCAAGCAGTCAGAGAATGGATTACATGATAAAGTTGTTTAAGTACCGTACCGCAGGGGTTAGGGAATATTGGATTGTAGATTCATTGAAAAATAGAATTACTGTATATAATTTTGAAGAAGATACCATGCAGGAGTACACATTTTCAGAAGATATACCTGCAGGAATATATCAAGGCAAGCTTACAATTAATTTATCAAATATTCAGAGATAAGTGTAGAATATATGATTTACTCCGGAACATATACTGTTATAAAGGCAGATGTTCCGGAGTTTTTTCGTAGGTTGAAAATAGTAATTATATATATAAAATATCTATATGCATATGATGATTATAGAGAAAAGCAATTTGAAAAAGCTGATTATGAGTGCTAAAATATTCAAAAATACAACAAAAAAGAAAGAGGAAAAAGTATTATGAAAAGAATGAAGAAATTTGCAGCTCTTCTTCTTGTAGTAGCCATGACATTTGGTATGGTTGCCTGCAGCAGTTCAGACAAAAAAGAAGAGTCTACAAAAAAAGAAACTAAGACAGAAGAAAAAAGTACCAAAAAGCTTGATGGTACTTTGAAAGTTGTTACAACTGGAGATGCTTATCAGCCATTATTTGATAAGTTTACTGAAGAAGTTGGACCTAAAGTAGAATTTATTTCTATGTCTTCCGGAGAGGTATTATCAAAATTGAAAGCAGAAGGTGGAACGCCAGCAGCAGACCTTTGGTTTGGTGGCGGAATTGACGCATTTATGGACGCAAAAGATAATAATCTTCTTGAAAAAGTAGATTTTGATGCGGCAGATGAACTTTCACCAGACTTTAAGGATAGTGATAATTACTGGTTCTCTAAAGGTGTTACTGTAGTAGGATTTATTGTAAACAATGATATTTTAAAAGAAAAAGGACTGGAAGCTCCGAAGACATGGGATGATCTCACAAAGGAAGAGTATCAGGGAGAGGTACTGATGTCTAATCCGGCTATCTCAGGAACAAACTATGCAGTAGTAAATGCACTTCTTCAGACAAAAGGACAGGACGAAGGTTGGAAGTATTTTGAAGCACTTAATAAGAATGTAGATTATTATTCAAAACGTGGTTCAGATCCAAGTACTAAGACGGCAGCAGGAGAAGTTGGTATTGGTATCACATATATCAATGGTACACTTGATGAGTTAAAAGAACAGGCAGATGTTGATGTTATCTATCCTGAAGATGGAATGCCATATGTTCCAGAAGGTGTTGCAGCATTTGCAAATGCAGAGAACACAGAGGCAGCAAAAGCATTTATCGAGTGGTTCTTCTCTGATGATGAGAACATGAAAATGATGGCTGGTATTGACAAGAATAATACATGCCTTCTTGTAAAACCAAGCTTGAAGGGACTGGAACTGAATTTTGACGAGAGCCAGCTTATGAAAGAGGATCTGTCATTATTTGGATCAGAAAGAACAGAAATTCTTGACAAGTGGAGTACTTTGATGGGAGATAAAGGTGAACAATAGAAAACCTATAAAAAAACGGGCATCATTATATGATGCCCATTTTTATAATATATTAGATTATTTTATATTGGCAATACTGGTAGCCGGAGTATTGATATTTATTCTTTATCCGCTTCTTTGTATGGTGAAGCAGAGCTTCGCAGGAACAGAAGGATTTTCAACGGAAGTTTATAAAAGTATTTTCAGTGATAATCTGGTGTTAGTAAAAAATAGTGTATTTGTCGGAAATTTATCAGCATTTTTTTCTACGATTGCAGGACTTCTTGTAGCAATTTGTGTGTGGGCAGCTGGAAAGAAAATGGGAAAAGTCCTGGAGACAATTTTATTGATTAGTATGGTCTCCCCGCCATTTATTGCATCGCTGGCATACATTCAATTATTTGGAAGAAATGGATTGATTACAAAAGGAATTTTAGGCTTGTCATTGAATCCATATGGCTGGCTTGGGGGTGTTATTATGCAGACTCTATTTTTTGCTTCATTAAATGCACTTATGATTCTTGGAATGCTGAAGAAAATGGACATGTCATTGGTCAGGGCATCTTTTGATTTAGGAGCATCATCGGGCTACACTTTATGGAGAATAGTAGTACCGTTGTTGCGCCCAATACTTTTAAGTTGTTATTTGCTTTCCTTTATCCGCTCAATTGCTGATTTTGGAACTCCAGTAGTAATTGGAGGCCGCTTTGAAACAGTTTCAACAGAAATATATATGCAGGTCATTGGCTATTCTAGATTGGACAAAAGTGCTGCGCTTAATGTATTGCTTCTTGTTCCTACAATTATTGTATTTGTATTATACCGTTATTTGATGAAGAAAAATGAAAAAGTTATTGATGGAAATAGCAATAAGACGATTGAGGCTGGAAATACTTTCAGACTACGAGGTATGTCGGCAATTGTTGTATGGCTGGGAGCAGGTTTCTTTTTTGTTATGATGGCGCTGGAATATGGATCTATTTTCTTGAATAGTTTCAGTAGAAATCTGCGAGGCAAAATTACATTTACAACCATGTATTTAAAAGCATTGCTTGAACGAGATATGGACACTTTTGTACGAAGTGTGGAATATGCGTTGATTGTTGCAATAGTAGGAAGTGTGATTGGAATGTTGCTTTCTTACTATATTGAAAGAAGAAAAATAAAATTAGGAGGAGTGCTAGATTTTATTATTACATTACCATATATGCTTCCGGGAAGTTGCTTTGGAATTGGTTATATTCTTGCATTCAATCATAGTCCGTTAAAGTTTACCGGAACAGCAGCTATTGTTGTGTTAAATATGATTTATAAGCAGATGTCCATTACAACAAAGGCTTCGTTTTCTTCACTGCAACAAATCAGCATAGAACTTGATGCTGCAGCAAGAGATCTTGGGGCAAACAAATTTTTGGTGATGAAAGATGTAATTCTTCCTAATATGAAACAAGCTTTTGCAACAGGATTTATTAATAATTTTACAAGTGCAATGGTTACGGCAGGTGCTGTAATCTTTCTGGTGACACCAGGACAAAAGATTGCTGTATTTACATTATTTGACTGTATTAATACAGGGCGATATGGCGAAGCATCAATGATTGCAACATTTATTATTGCTATTACAATTACTGTAAATGTGATATTTTCAATACTTGTTGCTTGGAAAGGAAGAAGAAAACGTGTATTTAGAACTGAAAAATGTAAGTAAAAGTTTTGGTGAAAAAGAAGTAGTAAAAGATTTATCACTTTCGCTTCCTAAGGGAGAGCTGTTATGTTTGTTAGGAGCATCAGGTTGTGGAAAGACGACAACGCTTAAAATGATTAGTGGTTTCTTAAAGGCGGATAAGGGGCAGATTTTGATTGATGGACATGATATTACTGAACTAGATCCAGAAAAGCGCCCAGTATCAACTGTTTTCCAGTCATATGCATTATTTCCGCATATGACGGTTTTGGAAAATGTAATATATGGATTAAAATTTCAGGGAATTCAAAAAAAGAAAGCCAGAGAAATGGGGATGGAGTATTTGAAAATCGTGGATATGGAAGAATATGCAGGATTTTCAATTGGCGAAATATCTGGTGGACAACAGCAAAGAGTTGCATTAGTCAGATCGTTAATTACAAAGCCGAAGGTACTTCTTTTAGACGAGCCACTTAGTAATTTGGATGCGAAACTTCGAGTCAAGATGCGTGAAGAAATTCGGGAAATTCAAAAAAAGTATGAGATTACAATGGTTTTTGTAACCCATGACCAAGAAGAAGCAATGGTACTTGGTGACAAGATTGCTATTATGGATCAGGGTAAACTTGTCCAAATTGGAAGACCGGAAGAAGTGTATTTGCATCCACAAAATGATTTCGCAAGAGATTTCTTGGGAATATCGAATCAGTTTACCGATATGCGAGGAAACCATATATGTTGCAGACCAGAAGAACTCGAATTTGTGGATAATGGTACTGTAAAAGGAATTGTAAAGCAGGAAGAGTTTTTAGGATTTTACCGACAATATTGTGTTGAAACAGAAACCCATGAAACCATCATTGTAAGAACGGATAGAGGGGTAAAAAAGGAAGTAGGAAAAGAAATTCAGCTTCAAGTTAAATAGAAGATTAAAAAGGATATAATTTATCAAAAAATAAAGATTCTTATAGAAGAATATATGATTTACTCCGGAACATATACTGTTATAAAGGCAGATGTTCCGGAGTTTTTTTTATGAGAAAGTTAATAAAACTTGAGAAAATAAGTACCAATTGCAAGCGTATTCAAAAGAAATGGAATAAGAAATGGTTGACTCGTGGGATTTTTACATGTGTGGTTGCAGTAGCATTGATAGGTTCATGTAGGTACATATCAGGAATTGTCAAGGTTTCAAGCAATGTCAATGGGAAAGAACTTCCGATTTACTGTGTCCAGACTGATGAAAAGAAGGTTGCGCTCTCATTTGATGCGGCATGGGGGAATGATGATACCCAGAGAATCCTGGACATTTTAAAGGAACATGATGTACATGTCACATTTTTCATGACTGGCGGGTGGGTCGAAAGTTATCCTGACGATGTGAAAGCAATCTATGAGGCAGGCCATGACCTTGGAAATCATAGTCAGAATCATAAGAATATGTCTCAGCTTTCCGATGAGGAGAAGACGCAAGAGTTAATGAGTGTTCATGAAAAAGTGAAGGAGTTGACAGGAGTCAAGATGCAGTTGTTTCGCCCGCCATATGGAGATTATGATGACGCTGTTGTTTTAAATGCCAGGGAAAATGGATATTATCCGATTCAGTGGGACGTGGATAGTTTGGATTGGAAAGACTACGGGGTTGACAGTATTTTAAATACGGTGCTGAATCATAAGGCACTTGGGAATGGTTCGATTATCTTGTGCCACAATGGGGCGAAATATACGGCAGATGCTCTGGATGCATTGCTGGACGGATTGAAAGAAAAAGGTTATCAGGTAGTGCCGATATCGCAACTGATTTATAAAGAAAATTACCATATGGACGTGACCGGAAGACAAATTCCGGACGCGAAGTAGATACCTAGAAAAGCCCGTAAAATGGACGAAAAATCAGAATATACACATCGATTAAAGAACATATATAGAATAGTTTAATATTTGCTGTCCTTTTATTTAAATTCTTGATTGGACAATGGAAAAGTAATTGTGGTAACATTAAATGTATACTTGTTAATGTTGATAATTACTGCATAATAAAGCAGTGATACAACTGGAGAAAAAGAAAAGGAGAACTTAATGAAAAAGAAAATTGTAAGCGCACTTTTATGTGTCGCAATGATCGCAACTATGGCAACAGGTTGTGGTGGCAGCAAATCCAGTTCTACATCTGGAAATGCAGATTCTACAGCTAAGCAGTTTGAGATTAATGCAGCAATTGCAGCAAATCCACCTGCACTTGATCCACACACTGTAAATGCTAATGTTACAGGTGGAATTGGAATTCATATTTATGAAGCTCTGTTCCAGATGGATGAGAATTATGAACCGCAGCCAGTACTTGCAGAGTCTTATGAGATGAGCGATGATGGAAAAGAGTACACAATCAAACTTCGTCAGGGAGTAAAATTCCACAACGGAGATGAGATGAAGGCAGATGATGTAGTAGCATCTATGAATCGTTGGGTGAAGCTTTCACCAAAGGCTAAAACACTCATTGACGGTTCAGTGTTTGAAAAAGTAGATGATTATACAGTGAAACTTACTGTAAATGAGCCATCTTCTGATATCATCATGGTTCTTGCAAGCCCGATTCAGTTTGCAGCTATTTATCCAAAGTCAGTTGTTGATTCAGCAAGTGATGAGGGTGTAAAGGAATATATTGGAACTGGTCCGTACAAAGTAGCAGAGTGGAAGCAGGATCAGTATGTAAAACTTGAAAAAAATGAGGATTATCAGCCGGCTGAAGGAAAATCCAGTGGTCTTGCAGGAGCAAAAAATGCACAGGCTGATACAATCACATTTAATATTGTAACAGATACAGCGACTCGTATCGCAGGTGTACAGAATGGGCAGTATGACATTGCTGAGGATATTCCGGCAGATCAGTACAAAGATCTTGCAGCAGACAAGAATCTGACTATGGATGTTCGTAGTGGTGGTACACTGAACCTGTTCCTGAATACAACAGAGGGTGTTATGGCTGATGAGAAAGTACGTCAGGCAGCTCTTGCAGCACTTAACTGTGATGATATTCTGATGGCAAGTTATGGAGATGCTGATCTTTATAAGCTGAATGCAGGTTGGTGTAATCCGGATGATGCTCAGTGGGGAACAGAGGCTGGCTCTGAATATTACAATCAGAATGATGTAGAGAAAGCGAAAAAGCTTCTTTCTGAGTCAAGCTACAACAACGAAAAAATCGTATTAGTTACAACACCAGAATACAATGAGATGTACAACGCAACATTAGTTGTTCAGGAGCAGTTAAAAGCAGCAGGATTCAATGCAGAAGTTGAAAGTTACGACTTCAGCACATTCATGGAGCACCGTGCAGATCCGAAACAGTTTAGTATGTATATTACAAGTAACAGCTACAATATGCTTCCAATTCAGTTATCAGTACTGGATAAAGGATGGGCAGGACTGGATCGTCCGGAAGTAACAGACGGAATCAAAGCAATCCGTTCAGCATCTTCTAACGAAGAAGCAAAAGCTGCATGGGAAGATCTTCAGTCATTCATTTATGAATATGGTGCAGCAAGTGTTATCGGACATTTCACAAATATTACAGCTATGAACAGCAAAGTTGAGAATTATCAGTACCTGAGATTCCCAATTTACTGGAATATCACTTTTGCAGAGTAATAGATGGAAGAGTTTGCTTACATCTAGGTGAGTCTTGAATAGTAAACACAGCGGCGGAATGCGAAAGCAACCGCCGCTTTTGCGAATTTTAGGAATATTTTCATTGAACTTGAAAATCATGGAGGAGGAAACTATATGTTATCTTATATTGGAAAACGTATTCTGTCATTGATTCCTGTACTCTTTGTTGTGTCATTTGTTGTTTTTCTGGTTGTATATATGATACCGGGAGGACCTGCGACAGCAATTTTAGGACTGGAAGCATCAGCAGATCAGATAAATGCTTTGAATGCGCAGCTTGGCTTTGACAGACCATTTCTTGTGCAGTATGGTGACTGGATTGTCAATGTATTTCAGGGAAACTGGGGGGATTCATTCTTTTTACATGAGTCTGTAACAGAAGCAATTGCTGAATATTTTTGCCCAACAATCAGCCTTGCAATTCTTGCGCAGTTAATTGCATTAGTTCTTTCTGTACCACTTGGGATTCTTGCAGCATATAAGAGAGGAAGCGCGACTGATGTAGCAGCAGTATCTGTGTCATTGCTTGGTATTGCAATTCCAGGATTCCTTTTAAGTATGTTTTTAATGTTATTTTTCAGTGTGTATCATCACTGGTTCCCGGTAGCAGGGTATGCACCATTGGCAAATGGACTGTTGGAACATTGGAAATATCTGTTTGTTCCGGCACTCTCACTTGGAATTGTACAAGCTGCTTATATTACACGAATGACAAGATCATCACTTCTTGAGGTGTTATATAAAAATTATATTCGTACAGCAAGAGCAAAAGGATTAAAAGAAAGAAAAGTAGTTCTTCGCTATGCACTTAAAAATGCGGCGCCTGCAATTCTTACAGCAGTCGGACAGTCATTTGGAAGTCTGATTACAGGAACAATCGTAACGGAGACGTTGTTTAATATTCCGGGGCTTGGAATGTTGACAATGGGTTCTATTAATCGAAGAGATGTATATGTAATCCAGGGAGTTGTATTATTTGTAACATTATTGTATGTACTGGTAAATCTTGTGGTTGATATTTTATATGGATTTGTAGATCCAAGACTGCAGCCAGGCAGAAATAAATAACGGGAGGGCGGAAAATGGTATTAACAAGAAAAGGAATTTCTGCCTCCAGTGAGGCAATTATAAAAGAACAACGACAGATCACAAGAGAAAAATTACTCGCAAGTCCGGGACTGATTATCGGAACAATTGGATTTTTATTAATTCTGGTTACTGCAATATTAGTTCCAATCCTCAACACACAGGATCCCAATGCAATGGTGGTCATGGATCGTTTGAAAGCACCAAGTGCTGCACACATTTTTGGAACAGATGAATTAGGAAGAGACTTATTTATCCGTGTAATGTACGGAGCAAGAGTTTCTCTTTGGGTTGGTGGCTGTGTTGCAATCTTTTCCTGCGTTTTGGGAACAATTATCGGACTTTATGCAAGTTATTTCAAAGTGCTTGATCAGATCCTTATGAGAATCTGTGATGGATTGATTGCAATTCCGGGAATCTTACTTGCGATTGCATTGATTGCGGCACTTGGAACATCAAGCTGGAATGTAGTTGTAGCACTTACAATTGTATATACTCCAAACGTAGCGCGTACAGTACGTGCCAGCGCTATGGTTATTCGTGAGCAGACTTATGTAGAAGCTGCAAAAGTACAGGGAAGCGGAAATTTCAGAATCTTATGGAAACTGATTCTTCCGGGCGTTATTTCACCGCTGACAGTTCAGGCTTCTTACATTTTTTCACAGGCAATTATTTCAGAAGCATCTCTTAGCTTCCTTGGGGCGGGTGTTCCGGCACCGGCAGCCAGTTGGGGAAATATGCTGGAAGCAAGTAAAGCAGTACTTTCAAAGGCACCTTGGACAATGATTGTACCAGGAGCAGCAGTTATTATATGTGTACTGAGTCTAAATCTTTTTGGAGATGGACTTCGTGACTTTATGGATCCGAGAACAAAAGGAGGCGTGAAAAAATAATGAATGATACAATATTAGAGATTAAAGATTTACACGTTCTGTTCCCGGTACATAAAAAGTGGCTTCCGGCAGTAGATGGCGTGAATTTGAAGATTGAAAAAGGTGAGATCACTGGCGTAGTTGGTGAATCTGGTTCCGGAAAAAGTGTTATGTCCCAGACAATTCTAAGACTTCGTGATCATGATACAAATGTCCGATATGAAGGTGAAATTTTATTCGAAGGTGAAGATTTGTTAAAGCAGCCTTTAAATAAAATCCGTGATATCAGAGGAGACCGTATTTCGGTTATTTTTCAGGATCCATTGACTTCATTGAGTCCGGTTCATACTGTAGGCAGTCAGTTGAGTGAAGTACTGACTTTGCATAAAGGGTTGAATAAAGAACAGGCAAAAGAAAAAGCAATTGAGATGTTAAAGTTGACAGGAATCCCAAATCCGGAGAACTGTTTTAAACAGTATCCATATGAACTTTCAGGTGGTATGCAGCAACGTGTTATGATTGCAATGGCATTATCCTGTGAACCAAAGCTTTTGATTGCGGATGAGCCAACAACAGCACTTGATGTAACCATTCAGGAACAGATTCTGCAGCTGATCCGAGAATTGAACGAAAAGCTTGGGATGTCTGTATTGTTTATTACCCATGACATGGGAGCAGTTGCGAATTTATGCCATAATGTAAAAGTTATGTATCTTGGCCAGGTAGTTGAAGAAGCATCTACAGAAGAATTGTTCCAAAATCCGCTGCATCCATATACACAAGGACTACTGTCATGTATTCCGCACCTTGGAGTGAAAAAAGGAGAACCGCTGCCAGTGATTGAAGGATCAGTGCCTCCGTTATCTAAAGTACCGGTAGGGTGTCATTTCTGTACCAGATGTAAGATGGCAGATCAGCACTGCATGGAATATGAGCCGCCAGCCTGTGAAGTTGCTCCGGGGCATGTAGTGAAATGTTGGAAATATGCCGAATCCGGAAAGCAGGAGGTGTAAAGATGAGTGAACATTTGCTTGAAGTAAAACATTTAAAAAAATCATATCCGGTGTATGATAATTCTGGAAAATTATTTGCAAAGAAGAAACATATGTGTGCGGTCGATGATATGTCTTTCTTTATTGAAAAAGGAGAAACTTACGGACTGGTAGGAGAATCTGGATGCGGAAAATCTACGACAGGAAGAACAATTGTTGGTCTGAATCATGCAGATAGTGGAGAGATTTTATACGATGGAAAGGACTTATGTAAATTAAGTGATAAAGAATTTCGCCCACTGCGTAAAGACATTCAGATGGTATTTCAAGACACTTTATCAGCGCTTAATCCGAGACAGAGAATCGGAGATAGTTTAAGTGAGACTTTAAAAATCCACGGAATGACAGATAATGAGAAGAGAAGAGAAGCCGTAGTTGAAATCCTGAAAAAGGTAGGACTTTCCGAAGAGCATTATTTCAGGTTTCCACATGAATTATCAGGCGGACAGGTTCAGAGACTTGGAATTGCCGGAGCTTTGATTATCCAGCCGAAGCTGATTGTCTGCGATGAGCCGGTATCTGCGCTGGATGTATCTATTCAGGCTCAGATTTTGAACATGCTTGTGGAACTTCAAAAAGAATTGGGACTGAGTCTTTTGTTTATTTCTCATGATATCGGTGTAGTACGTTTTATTTCAGACAGAATCGGAGTTATGTATCTTGGAACTCTGATGGAAGAGACAGAGACAGAAGAACTTTTTGAGCATCCATTGCATCCATATACGGAAGCATTGTTTGAGGCGGTTCCTGATCCGTATATCAAACGTACGGAATTAAAAGGATTAAGTGGAGAACAGCCGGTTCGAACAGAAGATTTTAAAGGTTGTGCATTCTATACAAGATGTCCATATGCAACAGATTGTTGTAAGGCAGAAAGACCGGAACTTAGAGAAGTGAAACCGGGACATAAAGTAGCCTGTCATAGATATAATAATGACTAGTATAAACCCTTTAAATTAGCATAATAAATCAGAAAAAGCGTCACCCATATTTTGCATGAGCGGCGCTTTTTGGTACTATTGAAAGTATGTAGTCGTAATTATCTTTTGGGCAGATTATTTCGAAAATGTAGAATAGATTTTTACCAGTTCTATGACCATGTCTACAACTTTATCCATGCTTTGGGCAGAAATGTGTTCATAAGGACCGTGATAAGCGTGTGCCCCAGTTCCGATATCAGGGCATGGAAGTCCGCGAAAACTAAGATGACAACCGTCAGTTCCTCCACGGATTGGAGAAACATTAGGAATTAGTCCAACTCTTTCACACGCAGATTTTGCATTTTCAATTAAGTGGATATTTTGTTCAATGATATCTTTCATATTATAATACTGGTCGGTTATACAAAGTTCTACGGTTCCTGCGCCCCATTTTGCATTTAATTGTTCAGCAATGGAAAGAAGGTGATTTTTGCGATTTTGAAACTCAGTGTTGTCATGATCCCGAATAATATAATCCATATGAGCAGAACCACAGTCTCCAGCTATATGAACTAAATGATAGAAGCCTTCATAACCTGCAGTATCACGTGGTGTTTCGTGCTTGGGAAGTTGGTTATTAATTTCCATGGCGAGCAGGCAGGCGTTGATCATAGTATCTTTAGCAGAACCAGGGTGGACGCTCACGCCATGAATGTCAAAAGAGGCGCTGGCAGCATTAAAGTTTTCATATTGTAAGTTCCCCTCCGTAGAGCCGTCAAGTGTATATGCAAAATTGGCATCGAACAAATCTATATCAAAAAGGGAGATACCGGTTCCAATCTCTTCATCAGGCGTAAAAGCAATACAAATCGGGCCGTGAGGTATCTGCTGGGACTGCAGGTGTTCGACCAGTGTCATAATCTCGGCAATTCCGGCTTTATCGTCAGCGCCCAGAATGGTTGTGCCATCGGTCGTGATCAGTGTGTGGCCAGTCAGAGCTTTGAGATGTTCAAACATATCAGGACTAAGAATAAGACCACTGCTTCCAAGGGGCAGATCTTTGCCATTATAATTTTCAGTTATGACTGGCTGAATTGCATGTTCGCAATAATCAGATACGGTATCTATATGAGCAATAAAACCAAGTGCAGGAGCATTTTCATATCCTTTCGTGGCTGGAAGTTTTCCATAGAGAAAACAATGTTCGGTGAGGTGAATGTCAGAAACACCGAGGACCTGCATTTCATCTTTCAGAAGATTAGCCAGGTCAAATTGACATTTCGAAGAAGGTGTGGTGTTACTGGTTTCATCGCATGGAGTGTTGATTGCGACATATTTTAATAAACGTTCATAAGCTTTCATAGAGCTCTCCTTGTGTGTGATTTATATTATATATCGTAGCATATTTTAAGGGGAAAAGCATTAGTTTTAAATCCCAGGAAAGCCCGTAAAATGGGCGAAAAACTAGAGTACACTCTATTTAAAGAACATATATAGAATAGTTTAATATTTGCTGTCTCTTTTATTTAAAATCTTGATTGGACAAATGAAATGTTAGCTTGATATAATAATGCTCGTACTTATGAATTGTTGACAATATGTGACAGGAAAAATACAGTGTCAACATGTAATGAATAATGCAAAGAAACAAAAGTAAACCTAAGGAGGAAACGAATGAAAAAGAAAATTATCAGCGCACTTTTATGTGTAGCAATGGTAGCAACTGTAGCAGTTGGTTGTGGGAAAAGTTCTGACAGCAAGTCTACAGATTCTGCTTCCAGCAGTGACAGCAGTTCACTGGTAATGCCGGTATCTGCAACAGTAACAAGCTTAAACGGTGACTTAGAGACAATGGCAGAGGGAGCTTTCCAGCTTGCTCCATACCAGGATAAACTCTACTATGTTGACCAGGACGAGACAAGATGGTACCTGGCTGATAGTTGTGAGGTTTCTGAGGATGGTCTTGAGTATACATTAAAATTAAAAGATAATCTGAAATGGCATGATGGTGAGCAGATTACAGCAGATGACGTAATCTTTACATTTAACTGTAACCTGAACACAGACAACGGTGCCGGTTATACCAATGTTGTATTTGTAGGTGACAAAGAAGTTAAGGCTGAGAAGGTTGATGACCTGACAGTTAAATTCACACTTCCAGAAGTTTCTGCTTCTTACTATGAGCTTCTTGGGAAATTAATTCTGATTCCAGAGCATGCATTTGACGGAAATACAGACATCAAGTCTGCAGATGCTAACCTTACAGATATCGGATCTGGTCCGTACAAACTTGTAGAGTTCAAAGACGGTGAGTCTCTGACATTTGAGAAGTTCGAGGACTATTATGGTGATGAGCCGCAGATTGACCAGATTACATTCAAAGTTATTCCAGATGCAAGTTCACAGGAAGTTGCATTTAAGAATGGCGAGATCAATTTCTTCGCAGTATCTTCTGATGATGTAGCAACAGAGATGGAAGAGACAGACGGAGTTACTCTTCATAAATTAGCAGAGGGACGTGTAAAATACCTCGCTTGGAACAAATACTGCCCTACATGGGAGAACCGTGATGCAGTAAAAGCTGTATTTATGGCACTGAACCAGGAAGAAATCGTTAAGGGCGCTTACGGAGATTCTATGGGAACAACAGCAAACTCTGTTTTCAGTAACAGAAACCTGTTCTACGATAAGGACGTAAAAGGGTATGAGCAGAATCTTGACGAGGCTAAGAAGTTAGCTCAGAGTTCAGGACTTGCAGGAAAGACAATTACTCTTCACTATAACACAGACAGAAGTTACATGGAGGCAACAGCACTTCTGATTCAGGAGCAGTTAAAAGCAATCGATGTAAATGTTGACATTCAGGGAATTGATGCAAACGGATTCTTCGATGTAGTATTCACAGATAAGGATGATTATGAGTTATACCTGAATGAGTATGCAGCAATCGGTGACCCAGGTGAGGTCGTAGCTGGTATGTTCGATGGAACATGGGGCAATAACATCGATACTCCACAGGAGATTCTTGACCTCTTCGAGCAGGGTAGAAAAACTACAGATGTAGAGAAGAGAACAGAGATCTACAAAGAGTTACAGGAGAAAGCAATGGAGTCTTATCTGACATACCCAATCGCTTACCCTAACTACTGCTTTGCTACAAGCGACAACCTTGAGGGAGCAGAGACATATTCAACAACACCAGTATTTGAGGATTATACAAAACTGTCTTTCAAATAAGATAAATGTAACAAGATAACGAAAAGCCGAAATAGATTCTGTTTTATGCAGAATCTATTTCTGAATATAGGAGAAAATCAGAATGAAAAAATTTATTGCAAAGCGGCTTGCACAGATGCTCGTTGTATTTGTTGCAGTATCCATGTTTGCGTTTTCTATTATTTATTTCTCTCCTGGAGATCCACTGTATCTGTATACTTCACCGGCAGTTTCATCATATAAGATGTCGGATGAACAGTTAGATGCCATGCGTGAATCTTTGGGGCTGAATGGAAATGTAGCAGAGCGTTATGTGAGCTGGGCAGGAAAAATGTTACAAGGTGACTGGGGACTGTCTGTCAGTAACCACCAGCCGGTTAAGAAACAGATTATGGATAAACTTCCGAATACAATCGGACTTATGGGAGCAGCGTTGGTACTGTCAATCCTGTTATCTATACCACTTGGACTTTTAGCAGGATATTATAAGAATAAATGGATTGATAATATCGTCAGTGGAATTTCGTACCTTGGAATTTCCCTGCCAGCTTTTTGGTTCGGAATTATGATGATCATTTTATTTTCCCTGAATCTGGGCTGGCTTCCAAGTTCAGGTATGCACGCAATTGGAAATACATCTACTGGAGATTTGATTAAGCATGCAATCCTTCCGACACTTGTATTGAGTGTAAATAATACAGCAGTATTTGTACGATATATCCGTGCAAATACCATTGAGCAGATGGAAGAAGATTATGTTATGACAGCAGTTTCAAAGGGGGTGCCGCAGTTCCAAGTCATGAAAGGACATGTATTGAAGAACTGTCTGCTCCCGATTATTACAATGGTTGGAATGAACTTTGGAACACTGATTACAGGTTCATTCGTTGTAGAGTCTGTCTTTGGGTGGCCGGGACTTGGAACTCTTTGTATGAGTGCAATCAACAGCCGTGACTATACGATGATTATGGGAATCACGATGCTTGCCTGTGTCGTACTTTTAATTGGTAACTTCCTGGCAGACATTTTATATGGATTTGCGGATCCGAGAATTAAACAGGGAAAGGAGAAGAGTAATGGATAGAAAAGCAATGAAGAAAATGTTTCTTTCAAACAAAATGGCTGTTGTCTGTACAGTTCTGATTTTGATTATAGTAATTGCCTCTTTAATGGCTCCTCTTTCTCCGTATGATCCAGATGCATCTAACGTAGCAGAAAAAATGCAGGGAATCAGCAGTACACATATTCTTGGAACTGATGATATCGGACGAGATACATTTACAAGAACTTTATATGGGGGACGTATCTCATTGCTTGTTGGATTTGCAGCAATGTGCGTGGCAGTTATAGTAGGTACACTGTTTGGAACCATCAGTGGATACATGGGTGGTGCAGTTGATGCATTTATGATGCGTATCGTTGATGTATTTATGTCTGTTCCAAGCTTGTTGTTTATTATTGTTGTATATGCATTTATGCCACGTAACCTTGTAACATTGGTAGGAATGCTGGCCTTTTTCTCATGGACCAAGGTAGCCAGAGTTGTGCGTGCACAGACCCTGACACTCAAAGAGCGAGATTTTGTGATTGCTGCAAAAGCTCTGGGTGTAAGCCGGGGAACTATTATTCGTAAGCATATCATTCCGAATCTGATGCCGCAGATCATCGTGTCAGCAAGCCTTAGTATCGCAAATGCGATTCTGGATGAGTCTACACTTAGTTTCTTAGGTTACGGAGTTCAGCTTCCGATGGCTTCCTGGGGAAGTATGTTGCAGACAGCTCAGAAATTTATTTTACATAACCCAATTATGGCAGTGGCACCTGGAGTGATGATTCTTGTAACAGTTTTATGCTTTAATGTATTAGGAGATATGTTACAGCAGATGTTAGATCCGAAATTAGTGAAATAGTCAGGAAGGAGAGCAGAAAATGAGTAAAGTACTAGAAGTGAAAAATTTATCTGTATCATTCCGGACATTAAAAGGGGAAGTACAGGCTGTACGGGATGTATCATTTGATATAGAAAAAGGTAGTGTGACAGCTATCGTAGGAGAGTCCGGCTGTGGAAAATCTGTTACATCAAAGTCGATTATGGGATTGATTAAAAAGCCTGGATATGTAAGCAAAGACAGTCAGATAATTTTCCAGGGGGAAAATATTCAGGGATATAATAGGAAACAGTGGGAAGCTTACCGGGGACCGAAATGTTCCATTTGCTTCCAGGATGCGCTGACAGCGTTGAATCCGACTATGACTGTTGGAAAACAGATTATGGAAAAAATCCGAGTTCATAAGAAAGTGAGCAAACAGGAAGCGTGGGCAGAAGCAGTTCAGATGCTGGAGAGAGTAGGAATCCCGAATCCAGAGCTGCGTATGAAGCAGTATCCGCATGAGTTTTCCGGTGGAATGCGCCAGCGTGTTATGATTGCTATTGCAATGACACTGAATCCGGATCTTCTTATTGCCGATGAGCCGACAACTGCACTTGATGTAACAGTTCAGGCGGACATTCTGGATATGATGAAAGAGATTCAGAAAGAGCACCCGATGAGTATTATCCTGATTACACATGATCTTGGAATTGTTGCAAATTTTGCTACAGATATTATTGTTATGTATGCAGGAAAAATCGTGGAGCGTGGCACGGCAGAAGATATTTTCTATCGTCCGACCCATCCTTATACAAAGGCACTGCTGCGTGCAGTTCCGCGTCTGGATATGGAAGGCGAGAAACTGGAGACAATCGAAGGCGCACCGCCGAACATGATTAATCCGCCGAAGGGGTGTCCATTCGCACAGAGATGTAAAGAAAGAATGGACATCTGTGAAACAGCATTTCCGGAAGAAAGTAAGCTGAGTGAATGTCACGAAGTATGCTGCTGGCTTCAGAAGGAGGGACGATAGTGGAGAAGAACGAATATTTGTTAGAAGTAAAAGGACTGAAAAAATATTTCAAAGTCGGAAAAGGAACTTTAAAAGCCGTTGACGATGTCTCGTTCTACATTCGTCCGGGTGAGACACTTGGCGTCGTAGGAGAATCCGGCTGCGGAAAGACAACATGTGGAAGAACAGTTCTTGGTCTGTATGACAGAACAGATGGAGAAGTTCTCTACCGAGGAAAAGATGTACACAAACTGAAAGGTGAGGAGCGCAAGCAGTTCACGAAGCACGCGCAGATTATTTTCCAGGATCCGTATGCGTCCCTGGACCCGAAGATGAAAGTTCAGGACATCATCGCAGAAGGAATCCGAGCACATGGACTGGCAAAGAGCGAGAAAGAGATTAAAGAGAGGGTTAATGAACTTCTCGTAACAGTCGGTCTGAATGCACAGTATGGAGAGCGTTATATCCACGAGTTTTCAGGTGGACAACGGCAGCGTATTGGAATTGCCAGAGCACTGGCAGTAGAACCAGAATTTATCGTGTGTGATGAGCCGATTTCTGCTCTTGACGTGTCTATTCAGGCTCAGATTGTAAATCTGCTCGATAAATTGCAGGAAGAAAAGGGTCTGACTTATATGTTTATCGCCCATGACCTTTCTATGGTAAAATACATTTCCGACCGTGTTATGGTCATGTACCTTGGAAAAGTAGTGGAGATTACAGCCGCTGACCGCTTGTATGAGCAGCCGGCACATCCATATACACAGGCACTTCTGTCTGCGATTCCGATTCCAGATCCACACGTAGAGGCGAAGAAAGAGCGAATTAAAATGGGTGGAGAAATCCCAAGTCCGGTAGACCCACCAAAGGGATGCCGTTTCCAGAATCGCTGCAAATACGCAACAGAAAGATGCCGAGAGGAAGAACCAGCACTTCGCCTGATTGGGGAAGACCACTACGTGGCATGCCACTTGGAGGACGAATAAAGAAGTTACAGATGTGTAACAAAAATGTAGTGGTTATAATTTTTCAAAAACCTATTGACCTTTCTCTGAATATAGAGTAATATTTATGTAACGCAAAAACAGATTGCGCTCTATAATTTAAATTCTGTGAAGAGAAAGAGTAGAGATAAGAGATTTCCCTACAGAGAGCTGTCGGTGCTGAAAGACAGTGGGAGGCTTATTTTGAAAATCATCTCTGAGAAGGAAAGCTGAAAGAATCACATCAGGTAAGTTTTCACGGGGATTTCCCGTTATAGAAATCACGTATGATTGTACGTAGTGAATATCACTTGTTTTAGAAGAACAGGGTGGTTGCGGAACTGATAATATGTCCGTCCCTATTTCAGGGGCGGACTTTTTGTATATATGATGCCAGTGACACAAGCTTTGCACGAATAGAAGCATAGATGTAGAAGAGTTAAAGCGTGGAGTGATCCGTAGGCGTCATACTTATACACAACAAGAGAAAGGAGAAGATGCATGAGTAATCACACAGAGATCAGATGGCATGGCCGTGGCGGTCAGGGTGCCAAGACAGCAGCATTACTGTTAGCTGATGTTGCATTTAAGACAGGAAAATACGTACAGGGATTTCCGGAGTATGGTCCGGAGCGTATGGGTGCGCCGATTACAGCGTACAACAGAATCAGCGATGAGGTGATCCGTGTACATTCTAACATTTATGATCCAGAGTTCGTAGTTGTTGTAGACGAGTCACTTCTTGAGACTGTAGATGTAACAGCAGGACTGAAAAAAGAAGGGGCAATCCTTGTAAATACAGCCCGCCCGAAAGAAGAGATTATTCCACATCTGAAAGGATACGAAGGAAAACTTTACACGATAGATGCACACAAAGTATCTATGGAAGCTATGGGGAAATATTTCCCGAATACACCGCTTCTTGCAGCAATCGTAAAAGTTGCAAATATCATGGACGAAGAGACATTTTTAAGAGAGATGCAGGCTTCTTTCAAACATAAATTCGCCAGCAAGCCAGAGGTTATCGACGGTAACATGAAGGCTCTTGAGATGGCACTGAAGGAGGTAAAATAATGGCTACAGATATCAGCAAATTAGGAGTTAAGACAAAATGGCAGGATCTGACTGAAGGAATGATCGTTGCCGGAGCAGGGACTTCAAAGGATTTCCACACCGGTGAGTGGACAAGTGTAAAGCCGGAATTTATTGAAGACAAATGTAAACAGTGCCTGTTATGTGTACCTGTCTGTCCGGACAGTTGTATCCCGGTTAAGGATATGAAAAGAGGCGCATTTGATTATGACCATTGCAAAGGATGCGGTATTTGTGTAAAAGCATGTCCGTTCGGTGCAATTACGATGGAAGGAGTGAAATAAGATGGCAGGAAAAAGAGATCGTTTATCAGGAAATGAAGCAATAGCAATCGCTTTAAGACAGATTAATCCGGACGTATTTCCGGCATTCCCAATTACACCATCTACGGAGATTCCACAGTATTTCGCTTCATTTGTAGCAAATGGACAGGTGGATACAGAATTTATCCCAGTCGAGAGTGAGCATAGTTCTATGTCAGCAGCAATCGGAGCATCCGCTGCAGGAGCACGAAGCCTTACAGCAACTTCTTCTTGTGGACTTGCTTATATGTGGGAGGAACTTTACATTGCAGCTTCTAACAGACTTCCGCTTGCACTTGCACTTGTCAACCGTGCACTGTCCGGTCCGATCAATATCAACTGTGATCATTCTGACAGTATGGGAGCAAGAGATGCAGGCTGGATCCAGATTTACGCAGAGAATAATCAGGAAGCTTATGACAACATGGTTCAGGCTTTCCGCATTTCCGAGCATAAAGATGTACGCCTTCCAATCATGATTTGTCAGGATGGATTTATCACAAGCCACGCCGTAGAGAACATTGAACTTCTGGAAGATGCAGACGTCAAGAATTTTGTTGGTGAGTATGAGCCGGAAGATTATCTTCTGAATCCAGAGTGCCCGATGGCAGTCGGCCCTTACTCTATTACAGATTATTATATGGAAGCAAAGCGTAACCAGGCAGAAGGAACAAGAAATGTCAGCCGTGTCGTAAAAGAAGTGGCTGAGGATTTTGAGAAGCTTTCCGGCAGAAAATACGGACTTTTCGAGGAGTATTGTATGGAAGATGCTGAACGTGCAGTTGTTATCATTGGTTCCGCAGCAGGAACAACAAAAGATGCAGTAGACAGACTTCGCGAGCAGGGAGAGAAAGTCGGACTGATTAAGATTCGTCTGTTCCGTCCATTCCCGGCTGATGAGATTGCAGAAGCATTGAAAAATGTCAAGGCAATCGCGATCATGGACCGTGCAGAGAGTTATACAAATCACGGTGGCCCACTTGGAGCAGATGTGATGTCTGCATTATTCCGTGCAAGAAGCCAGGCACTCGCAATTAACTATGTATATGGACTTGGTGGACGTGATGTGCGTGTCGAAGATATGGAAAATGTATACGAAACACTGAAACAGGTCATTGCAGATGGTGATGCCGGAGAAATGTATCGTTACATGGGAATCAGAGAATAAGGAGGCGCGAAGAAGATGAGTTATAATTTTAAAGAGACAATGAACAAACCAGAGCGTCTTGCTCCTGGACACAGAATGTGCGCCGGATGCGGCGGAACAATCGCAGTAAGAAATGTCCTTCGTGGTCTTCATGAAGGGGACAAAGCAGTCATCGGAAATGCAACAGGATGTCTGGAAGTTTCTACATTTACATATCCATACACAGCATGGGAAGACAGCTACATTCACAATGCATTTGAAAATGCAGGGGCAACACTCAGCGGTGTTGAAGGCGCTTACAAAGCGTTAAAGAGAAAAGGAAAATTACAGGATACAAACTACAAATTTATTACATTTGGTGGAGACGGCGGTACATACGATATCGGACTTCAGTCATTATCCGGGGCAATGGAGCGTAATCAGGATCTTGTATATGTGTGCTACGATAACGGAGCTTATATGAACACAGGTATCCAGCGTTCTTCTGCAACACCAATGTATGCAGATACAACAACAACACCAGTTGGAAGCGAGAGCAATGGTAAACCGCAGAACAGAAAAGATCTGGCATCTGTAATTGCGGCACACGATATTCCGTACGTTGCACAGACTACATTTGTTCAGAACTTTAAAGATCTGCACATCAAATCCGAAAAAGCTATCTATACACCGGGTGCAGCATTCCTAAACATTATGGCACCATGCCCGCGTGGATGGAGATACAACACACCAGACATTATGGAAATCTGTAAACTTGGTGTAGAGACATGTTACTGGCCGCTGTTCGAGGTCGTAGAAGGGAAATGGATTCTGAACTACGAGCCAAAGAAGAAACTTCCAATCGAGGACTTCTTAAGACCACAGGGAAGATTCAAACATTTATTCAAGAAAGGCAACGAAGACCTTCTTGAGGCATTCCAGAAGGAAGTAGACAGAAGATGGGAAGACCTTCTGTTCAGATGTTCAAGATAAATGTAAGGTGCGTTCATAATCTGCAGGCGTGGAGCGGCAATAGGTTCGCTCCGGGCTTGTAGATATAGAATATAGTAAGATTTATGAATTAGGGAAATGAGGTAAAGGCATGGGACTTGCAATACCAATCGAGACAAGTGCAAGGCACATTCATCTGTGCCGGGAAGATTTTGAAATATTATTTGGAAAAGGAAAAGAACTGACATTTAAGTCAGAACTCAGCCAGCCGGGACAGTTTGCCTGTGAAGAGCGCCTGGAGGTCCGTGGGCCAAAAGGAGCATTCGAGAGGGTTGCAGTTCTTGGACCTTTCCGTGGGGAGACTCAGGTGGAAATCTCTATGACAGATTCCAGAAAACTGGGAATCCCGGGAATGATACGTCAGTCCGGAGACACTGCAGGGACACCTGGATGTATACTGGTGGGACCGTGTGGAAGCGTGGAATTAGACCACGGTGTCATTGTGGCAAAACGTCATATCCACATGACACCGGTACAGGCATATCAGTTAAATGTAAAAGATAACGACTCTGTATTCGTCATTACACAGAGCTTTGAACGGGCACTGATCTTTGCGGATGTGATCGTCCGTGTCAGCCCGCAGTTTGCACTTGCAATGCACGTAGATACAGACGAGGCAAATGCATTCGCAGGAACCGAGAACCCGACAGGAACACTGCTCAAGCTCTTCGGAGGAAAATCCGAAGAACTACAAAGATGGGCAGATGAGATTCAGAGTGGTATTCATCGGATATAAAATTATATAATACAGGCACAAGAATAGTCCTATAAGGCACGCTCGCGCTACCTTCCGCTGGCAGCGGTACGTAAGCGACCAAAAGACGGTCGCTAAGTACCGACCGCTCCAGAGTACCTTTACGGACTATTCTTGTGCCTTATTTTATACTTTTAAGTCCTGGATTCGGGCAAGGAGGCACGCTTGCAACATTTTTGAAGATTAGCAATAGAATTGAAAATAAATTATTAATATGATATACTATTGATAAATAAAAATGTGGGAAATATAAAAACGGTTACTTACAAGGGGAGAAAAATATGGAAAAAACAAATCAGTCAGTCCAGTAGAGGACTTCTTAAGTGTGGAACTGTGGTTATTCTCCCTTTGATAATCAGATCGGAAAGGATACGAGTCTTTATAAGTTCTATAACGCAAATATCCACGAAAAGATCGCAGAATATAGGGCTAAAGAAAATCATGTTTCAGTAGTATAATAACGCTTTTGGTGATATATTAATTGGTGTGCGGTTATTAGTTCCACATATCGATTAAAAAATTTTTTAAATGAAAAATCTTGAAGAAATGGGGAATCATATGTTTGAAGAAACAAAACCTCGTATTGTGAAATCTCATGATATTAATTTGGATTCTGATTATATAAATTGGATTCATGATGTGAAACAACGTTATATATCCACACAGATAAAAGCAGCTGTTAAAGTTAATACAGAACGACTTTACTTTAATTGGCAACTGGGGCGAGATTTAGTAGAAAGAAAAGCAGAAGAGAAGTGGGGAAAAGGAATTGTAGAGCAATTAAGTCTCGATTTACAAAATGAATTTCCTGATGAAAAAGGCTTTTCAGCAAGAAATCTTTGGAATATGAAAAAATGGTACTTGTTTTATTCATCAAGCGATATCTTTTCAGAAATGGCTCATACGATTGAAGAAAGTATTGATTTAAACAGTTTAAAACTGCAACAGGTTGGCGCAGAAATCAGTGAAAATCAAAAACTGCACCAAGCTGGTGCAGAAATAGAATTTCCTGCAATCTTCGGGTTTGTACCATGGAGACATCATGTGGAAATAGTAACAAAATGTAAAATAATAGAAGAAGCTTTATTCTATGTGAGAAAAACAATAGAAGAAAGTTGGAGCAGAAGTACACTTGTTGATTGTATTAAAGCTAATTTATATCAATCATCAGGTAATGCACTTACCAATTTTGCGGAAAAGCTTCCTGCTATACAAGGAAAACTCGCACAGGAAATCGTAAAAGATACTTATGATTTCAGCTTTGTGTCACTTCCTGTAGGATATGATGAGGAAGAGTTGGAAGATGCGTTAGAACAGAATATTACACGCTTCTTATTAGAGCTTGGATCAGGATTTGCCTTTATTGGAAGACAGAAAGAGATTATCGTTGCTGGTAAAACAAGAAAAATAGATATGCTTTTTTATCATATTAAGCTTCGTTGTTATGTAGTTGTTGAACTAAAAGCTGTATCATTTGAACCAGAGTTTGCAGGAAAACTTAATTTCTATGTAAATGCGGTTAATGAGTTAATGAAATCGGAATCCGATAATCCAACAATTGGTCTGTTGATATGTAAAGATAAGGACCAGACAGAGGTTCAGTGGGCTTTTCAGGGAATAAAGACTCCTATGGGAGTTGCAACTTACGATAATATTCGTTTGCAAGAAATAAAATCTCAGCTGCCATCGGAGGAAGCAATTCAGAAACGATTAGAACAGGCAGAAGAAGAATATATCTTAAAACTAAAAGAAAAAAATAAATAATCCAGTTAGAGTTATCACATAATCCATTTGGACTAACCCGGGTGGTAAGAAAACAGGATGGAATAATTCTATGATTGCTAAGATTATACGCTGGCAGCACTTACGATTATGGTTGCAGAATCAAAACTAGATGAAATGGAAATGATGATTACAGTTATTATGAATTGTATGAAATAGATTACTTGCACCTGTGTCGGTTTGTGTGTATACTTGATTTAGAATATTTGTGCGTGAGTACGAGAAATAGGAGGTAGTGGTATGCGTGATTTTTTAGATAAGGTGAAGGAAGTTTTTGACCGTGAATGGTCAGGTGAAGAGAAAGTTCTGATTATGCTTTGTTGTGTTCTTTTAGGAGTGATTTATGGATTTTTAATTTCTCCAATTAAAAAAGGAATTTCCGTTGGCAATAACAATGGAAATAATTATAACGAATATGCAGATGACTACTGGTTAGATGACGAAGAGTAGAATAAAAAGTAAGAAATATTGATGCCGGATCAGAGTGATATGTGCCTGAAAATTTGGACATATTTTATGAGGTAACTTAAACAAATGAGGATTTTCTGTGTTGAACAGAAGGTCTTCATTTGTTTCTTTATGTAAATAGGTATTGTTTATAGTGTCTATTTGAAATAGACACTGTATATACGATATCGTCTTGTGTATAAGACAATTTATACCAGATATTGTCTTGTGCATAAGATAATATTAATCAATTGTCAGGATTGACAAAGCATCATTTTCTTTTTATAATCATAAACATGTGAGACAACGGCGTTTTCATCCTTGTATGAGAGCGCCCTTTTTTGCTATAAAAGTATTATCAATAGATAGCTTGGAGGCATGTTTATATGCATTACAGGCTATCTATTAGATAATCTGAGCTGCATGAACAAGAAGGGCGAAAGCCCAGATTGTGAATGTGGCAGCAGATGCGGGAGTGCAAAGCACGGAGCATCTGGCTTTTATAGATTCAGATGGTAAAAATAAAACAAGCGGGAGGTTTCTTATGAACAATTACACACGCGAGGATATTTTGAGGATGGTTGAAGAGGAGGACGTTGGTTTCATTCGTCTTCAGTTCACAGATATGTATGGAACTTTGAAAAATGTAGCAATCACCAGCAGCCAGCTTGAGAAGGCGCTGGATAATGAGTGCATGTTCGATGGTTCTGCCATTGAAGGTTTTGCGAGAATGGAAGATTCGGATATGTATCTTCGTCCGGATCTGAATACATTTGAAATCTTTCCGTGGAGACCGCAGCAGGGGAAAGTAGCAAGGCTGCTCTGTGATGTACAGAAAGCGGACGGCAGTATGTTTGAAAGTGATCCAAGATATGTGTTAAAGAAAGTGATTGCCGAAGCAAAAGAGATAGGGTATACATTTGACGTGGGACCAGAGTGTGAGTTCTTCTTATTCCATACGGACGAAGACGGACTTCCGACTACATTTTCTCATGAGAAGGCAAGCTATTTTGATCTGGGACCGTTAGATTTAGGAGAAAATGCAAGGCGTGATATTGTTCTGACACTGGAGGATATGGGATTTGAAGTAGAAGAATCTCACCATGAATTTGCACCGGCACAGCATGAAGTGGATTTTAAATATGATGAGGCACTTTTAACTGCGGATAATATTATGACATTTAAACTAGTCGTAAAGACGATTGCCAAGCGTCACGGGCTTCATGCTACATTTATGCCGAAACCGAAGTACAATGAAAATGGCTCTGGTATGCATATGAATATGTCCCTTCATAATGAAGCGGGGGAAAATGTATTCAATGACAAGCATGACCCGAATGGTATGAGTAAAGAGGCATACTATTTTATTGGCGGTTTGATGAAGCACATTAAAGCCATGACATTTATCACGAATCCTATTGTAAATTCTTATAAACGGTTTGTGCCGGGATTTGAGGCACCGGTGCATATCGCATGGTCCAGAAAGAATCGGACGCCACTTATCCGAATTCCGGCAGACCGTGGGGGGAACGTCAGAATCGAACTTCGTAGTCCGGATACTGCAGCAAACCCTTATCTGGCACTGGCAGTATGTCTGGCAGCAGGACTGGACGGTATCCGTAGTAAGATCATGCCACCGGACAGCATCGACCGCAACTTATTTGAGATGAGCGAGGAAGAACTCAAAGAGGCAGGAGTAGAAAAGCTTCCAATGAATCTGATGGAAGCGTGTCAGGAATTTGAAAAAGACGAGTATATTAAAAATGTACTTGGAAATGATCTGGTGCAGAAGTATACACAAGCTAAGAAAAAGGAATACGAGGAATATGTAACCCAGGTCACAGAATGGGAGCTTAATAAATATTTACATCGAATCTAAGCCCGCTGTTGTGTGAAATATTTCTTATCAGAGAGAAGAAAAGATTCAGGAAGCTGCTAAAAGCGGACAGAAGGTCGGTTTTAGCAGCGATACACAGCAGGAGGTGGCAAATTGGTAGGTATTATAGTTGTATTTCCGAACAAGGATAATGCGACCAATATCCGAAATCTGTTAGTGCGTGCAGGGCTTAATGTTACTGGAGTGTGCACGACAGGAGCGCAGGCGATGAACTACGCAGATTCTGTTGATGAAGGAATTATCGTGTGTGGATACAAACTAAAAGATATGATGTATTCAGAATTAAGAGAATATTTGCCGGATCGCTTTGAGATGCTTTTGATTGCGTCACAAGGGAAATGGGAAGAAGGGCTGGCAAGTGGTGTCATGGGACTGACTATGCCGATCAAAGCGTATGATCTTATGAATACCCTTCAGATGATGCTTCAAAATATGGACCGGCGGCGCAGAAAACGTAAGAAAACGATTAAGAGCAGGACTCCTGAACAGGAAGCATTGATCCGAAAAGCAAAAGAATTGCTGATGGCGCGAAATAATATGACAGAAGAAGAGGCACACCGGTATCTTCAGAAGAACAGTATGGACAGCGGAACGAATATCGTAGAGACAGCGGAGATGGTACTTAGCATTATGAATGAATAAAGATGGGAGAAATAATAAAAATGAAATTCACAAAAATGCAAGGTCTGGGGAACGATTACGTTTATGTAAATTGTTTCAAAGAAAAAATCGACAATCCACCTGAGGTGGCAAAGATTGTCAGTAACAGACATTTCGGAATCGGGTCAGACGGTCTGATCATGATCAATCCGTCTAAGGTGGCTGATTTTGAAATGGAGATGTATAATGCAGATGGTTCCAGAGGAGAAATGTGTGGAAATGGAATCCGTTGTGTTGCAAAGTATGTCTATGATTACGGACTGACTGATAAGACACACATTTCCGTGGAGACACTTGGAGGAATTAAATATCTGGATCTGACGGTGAAAGATGGAAAAGTTGCACTGGTACGTGTTGATATGGGAGAACCGGAGCTTGACCCGGAGAAAATTCCGATTATAATGAAAGGGTATTCCGATGAAACTGATAGGGTACTAAATGCTCAGATTAAAGTAGACGGGAAAGAGTATCATATGACTGGTGTATCAATGGGAAACCCTCACGATGTTGTCTACATTGATGATGTACAGGGACTTGACATTGAAAAAATCGGACCGAAATTCGAGAACCATGAGAGATTTCCACAGCGGATTAATACAGAATTCGCAAGAGTTATCGACAGAAAGACCGTGGAAATGCGTGTGTGGGAGAGAGGATCCGGCGAGACACTTGCATGTGGAACCGGAGCATGTGCTGTAGCAGTCGCGAGCATTTTAAACGGATATACAGAGCGAGAAGTAGAAATCCGTCTTCTGGGAGGAAATCTTCAGATTGAATGGAATGAAGAAGATAATCATGTCTATATGACAGGTCCGGCGACCGTTGTATTTGACGGGGAGATAGATCAGCTGGGAGATGACTCCGCCTCTATAGGTGGTGAGAAATAAGCTGATGTGTCCCATGGATTGTGAAAGATATTGTAAGACGCCATGTAAGAATGGATAGAAACGACATTGTAAGATATCACATAATGAATAAATAAAGGAGACTAGAAAGATGTTTAAAGTAAACGAAAATTATCTGAAATTACCAGGAAGTTACCTTTTTTCAACGATTGGAAAGAAAGTATCAGCATATCAGGCAGCTAATCCAGACAAGCAGATCATCCGACTTGGAATCGGTGATGTAACACAGCCACTTGCACCTGCGATTATCGAGGCCATGCATAAAGCAGTCGATGAGATGGGACATGCCGAGACATTTCACGGATATGCACCAGATCTTGGATACGAATTTTTAAGAAGCGCCATGGCAAAGAACGATTATCAAGATAAAGGCTGCGACATTCAGGCAGACGAAATCTTTATTTCTGATGGTGCAAAATGTGATTCAGGAAATATTCAGGAAATTTTTGCGGCAGACAGTAAGATTGCAGTGTGTGACCCGGTTTACCCTGTGTACGTTGATACAAATGTAATGGCAGGACGTACCGGAACTTACGATGCAAAGACAGAGACATGGAGCAATGTGATCTACATGCCTTGTACAAAAGAAACAAACTTTGCACCGGTATTGCCGGAAGAGACACCGGACATCATTTATCTGTGTTTCCCGAATAATCCGACAGGTTCTACAATCACAAAAGCACAGCTTCAGGAGTGGGTAGATTACGCTAATAGAGTCGGAGCAGTCATCATCTACGACTCTGCATATGAAGCATATATCTCCGAGTCAGACGTACCACACACCATTTACGAGTGCGAAGGAGCAAGAACATGCGCAATAGAGCTTCGAAGCTTCTCTAAGAATGCAGGATTTACAGGAGTACGTCTTGGAGCAACCGTTATTCCAAAAGATCTGAAATCCGGAGACGTGATGCTTCATTCCCTGTGGGCAAGACGTCATGGAACAAAATACAACGGAGCACCTTACATCGTACAACGTGCAGGGGAAGCGGTATACAGCGAAGCGGGAAAGGCTCAGTTAAAAGATCAGGTCGCTTATTACATGAACAATGCAAAAACAATCAAACAAGGACTGAAAGACGCAGGATACAACGTATCCGGCGGCGTGAATGCACCATATATCTGGTTAGAAGTACCAAAAGGAATGACATCCTGGGATTTCTTCGATTATCTGCTTGAAAAAGCAAACGTAGTCGGAACACCAGGTTCAGGATTCGGACCAAGCGGAGAAGGATATTTCCGCCTGACAGCATTTGGAACATACGAAAACACAGTAGCAGCAATCAAGAGAATCAAAGAAATGTAAATTGCAGTAAAATTGTAGATGGGGACGTAGCATTTTGTGAAAATGCTACGTCCCCATCAGCGATTTGAAAAATGTCTGGTGAAAAAGGGAAAATGTGAAAAGGGAAAATGCAAAAAATCTATTGACATTCTCTTGAATACGTGTATAATTAATATTTGCTGGACAAATAAAACAGCAGAGTAAGTCACATTAATGCGGATTGGTGTAATGGCAGCACAGCAGACTCTGACTCTGTTAGTAGAGGTTCGAGTCCTCTATCCGTAGTTCCTTGGCAGGGGCGCCGGATACTTGAATGAGTATCCGGTTACTTAATTAAAGAATATATCGGAGTGTGGCTCAGCTTGGTAGAGCGCTACGTTCGGGACGTAGAGGTCGCAAGTTCAAATCTTGTCACTCCGACTATGATTGGTCGCAAAGCTGATATATGGTTAGTTTTGTGGCTTTTCTTTTTATAAAATTGTAGTTTAAATATTTTCCATGGTATACTGAGTTTATAGAGTTGGAAGGGGGGAATATTATGACTGATAAAAAAGAAAAGTCAATGATACAGTATTTCTTATTATTCATGTTTAGTTTTGAAATTCTATTTATTTTTTTGGGGATTTTATATAATCAGGTGTTTCATTTAAAAAAGTTCTCAGAAGGTTATATTTTGATGCTTTTACCAACCATGAGTACTTTGTTTGCAAAACAACGGGCATCAAGTCAGAATGAATCCAATAAATTTTTTCGGTTTTATAAAATTTGTTTTGCAGGAATGACGATATATACTGTAATATCCGTTATTATTCCAAGTAGTGTCTTTATATCTCAAATATTGATGATAGCTGAATCATTATGCAGTATTTACTTTTTACAATCCATTGGGGAAAATATTTTGGTCAATATAGGTCTGTCTTATAATGTTTCGTTTAAGGAAGTATTGAAATATGCGTTGCTTTATATTGCTATTTTTATCCTTATGGTTCGAGTGGAATTCGTATGTGATTATCTAAAAACAGGAGATGTAGCGCAATTAAAGGTTCCATTGGCAGATGTGAAACAGCTAGTTGGTTTTGCGCCACTGTTTATCTTTACATTTATTATATTCTTGGGCGAGGAATATGGGTGGGGATATTTTTTGTTTCCATTGCTGGAGAAAGAATATGGAGTTTATAAAGCAATATTTTTCCTGGGAACGATAGAAGTGCTTTTTCATTTGCCGATAGACTATATGATAACTAAACTTCCAATTACTTTTTTTATTGGACGGTCTGTTATGCTTATTAGCCATACAATTTTTATGTGTTGGATTTATAAGCGAACATCAACTATATGGATTGCAGTGGTGATTCATTTCTTAAATAATAATTTATTAGGATTATGGAAATTAACAGAGAATAGCTTTACATTTTCAACGCCATTGGCAGTCATTTGTTATGTTGTAATATTCGGCTCGTTTATCTTTTCAAAAACATTAAAAAATCAAAGAAAGCCAGTTGCAAAGGAATTTTCTGTGCTATAATGAAGAAACAGCTTGATTGTGCCAAGGCACATTCATTGTTCTAGGAGTGACATCATGAAAATAGGTATTTTTGACTCGGGCATGGGTGGGTTGTCTGTTCTGCACCGTGCACTTCGCATGATACCAGAAGCAGATTTTCTCTATTATGCGGACGAGGAGCACGTCCCATATGGGGAAAAAACAAGAGAGCAAGTCCGGGGATATATTGACGAAATTATAGCATTTATGATAAAGAAGCAGGTAGATGCGATTGTGATTGCCTGCAATACAGCTACGAGTGTGGCCACAAAAGAATACAGAAGTCAGTTTCCACTGCCGATTGTGGGCATGGAACCGGCAGTGAAAAAAGCAGTAGAAGAATATGCTGACAGACCGGGAAGAATCCTGGTGGCAGCAACACCAATCACAATTCAAGGAGACAAGCTTCATCACTTGGTGGACCGGGTGGATAAGCGTGATATGGTAGATCTGGTTGCGCTTCCAAAGCTGGTTAGATTTGCAGAGCAGGAAATATTCGATCAGAATCAGATCGTGCCGTATCTTAAGGAGGCGCTGAAGGATTATCCATTAGAGGAATATAAAGCATTTGTCCTTGGCTGTACCCATTTTAATTATTTCAAAGAGAGCTATCAGGAGATTTTCCCGAATAAGATAGAACTTGTAGATGGAAATGAAGGAGCACTTCGGGAATTAATCCGTAGAATGGAAAAAGAGTGTGATACGATCAGTGTGAAGAATGGGGCTAATGATGCAGAGGAATTTTCAAAAACTGATCGGGTTACATATTATTTTTCTGGTAAGCAGATTTCAGCGGCAGACCAGATACGTATTGACAAATATATGTGTCAGTTAGACCGAATGGCACTTATATAAAATTCCATATAAAGGAGGATGACAAATATGAGGTATCAGATTCAGGGAGATACTCTTCCGGTTGTGATCTGCCAGCTTGAAGCGGGTGAGCGGATGATTACGGAAGGGGGCGGTATGTCCTGGATGTCTCCGAACATGAAGATGGAGACAACGACCAATGGAGGGATTGGGAAAGCTGTAGGAAGAATGTTCTCAGGAGAGAAGATGTTCCAGAATATTTACACTGCACAGGGAGGAAACGGAATGATCGCATTTGCTTCTTGCTTTCCAGGATCGATTCGTGCATTTAACATCAGACCGGGGCAGGAAATGATCTTCCAGAAGAGTGCATTTCTGGCAAGTGAAGCGGGAGTACAGTTGTCTGTACATTTCCATAAGAAAGTGGCTTCCGGATTATTTGGAGGAGAAGGATTTGTTCTTCAGAAAGTCAGTGGACAGGGAGTTGCATTTGCGGAATTTGACGGACATGTAGTGGAATATGAACTGCAGCCGGGACAGCAGATTGTGATTGATACGGGACATCTTGCAGCAATGACAGCCAGTTGTCAGATGGATATTCAGACTGTGCCGGGCGTGAAGAATATGCTTTTTGGAGGCGAAGGACTGTTTAATACCGTGATTACAGGACCGGGAAGGGTATGGCTTCAGACAATGCCGATCAGTAATGTTGCCGGGGTACTCAGACCATATATTCCGTCAGGCTCATAAGGTGAGGTATTTATAAGGCGCACGGATAAAAAACTGGTTATTATAGGTGCAATTCAAATTTGCATATAGCCAAGTTTTGAATCCGTGCGTTTATAATTTTAACAATACAGGAATAGAGGAAGTGAGATGGAAATGGAGAAGGTGAAGAAGGAGCTCATGCATATGTTTCATGCGTGGAGAATATTGTTAGGGAGTCTGGTGAAATGGATTCTATTATCGATTGTGATTGGCGGTGTGATCGGTGTCATCGCCAGTGCATTTGCGAATCTGATCGCGTGGGCAACGGACTTTCGTATGGGGCATATGTGGATGGTATATCTGCTGCCTTTTGCAGGTCTCATGATTGTTTTTCTTTATCATGTTACGGGGCAAGAGAAGAATGCCGGAACAGATATGGTGCTTATGGTAGTACGGTCAGATCAGAATACGATGCCGGGAAGAGTGGCACCATTGATTTTGATTGCGACAGCTTTGACGCATTTGTTTGGAGGTTCTGCCGGCCGGGAAGGTGCGGCACTTCAGTTTGGGGCAAGCCTCGGAAACTGGCTAGGACGTAAGATACATTTGAATGAGAGTGATAAACGTATTATGACGCTGGCGGGTATGAGCGCAGCTTTTGCAGCACTATTTGGAACGCCGATGGCAGCAGCATTGTTCCCGATGGAGGTTATCAGCGTCGGGATTATGTATTATGCAGCGCTCGTTCCGTGCGTGTTCTCCGCATTTATCGGAGAGCGGATTTCAATCTTTATGGGAGTTCGGACACTGACTGCGCCGTATCCCGTAGAAAAAGTACCGAATTTTTATGGAATCGCGTGGGGGAAAGCGATTCTTCTGGCAATCTGTTTTGCATTTGCCGGAGCACTGTTTTGCGTGATGTTACATATTTTTGAAAAGCAGTTGAAAAAATGGTTTCAGAATCCGTACCTTCGAGTGTTTGTTGGAGGTGTGACAGTCGTTCTTTTGTGGAAGATTACGGGAACAGATACCTATCTGGGACTTGGTGGAGGTACGATTGCGCAGAGCTTTGCAGAATCTCAGAAATTGTGGGTATTTTTGCTGAAAATATTATTTACATGTATCACACTTTGTTCTGGTTTTAAAGGCGGTGAGATAGTCCCGTCACTGTTTATTGGGGCAACATTCGGCTCCGCACTGGCACCGATATTTGGCTTGCCGGTAGATATCTGTGCAGCGTGTGGGATGGTAGGCGTGTTCTGTGCTGTGACAAACAGTCCGATCAGTTCCCTTCTGATCGCATTTGAGCTGTTTGGATTTGCGGGTATGCCGTATTTTTGTACCGTGATTGCGGTCAGTTATCTGCTGTCCGGATATCAGAGCCTTTATAAAGCGCAGAAGATTGTGTACTCCAAGACGGAAAACAAATACATAGATAGGAATACGACCTCTTAAGATAATAAAAATGCCACACAGACAGGTGACGAAAGAAAGCCTTGAATCTGTGTGGCGCTTTCGCTAAAAAAACAATCAATTGAAATTAATTAGCGTCGCAGGACTGCAATCACGACTCCGAATTTTAACCATTGTACCATATCGGTATGATTGTTCGGGTCAACTGTGATAATATCGCCATAACCGTTGATCGGGAGCAGATGACAAGGATTTCCCTGTTGCATCTTGCGGATAAATGCGCGGCCGGTCGGCTTGTGGATCAGGATACAGGTGTCACCGTCACGCGGAGGTTTCTTTGAAATCCCCAGGATATCATTTCTGACATACACAGGATTAAGGTGGTTGGAAGTAATGCGAATGCCACAATGCAGGCGTTCACCATATTTCTTAATATATTCCGGACAGTAGATACGTTCTTCATTCGCAGAATCCAGTACCATACCATCTTCCATGTTGCCGGTCAGTACAAGAACATCCAGCATATTTTCTGAATCCTGCTCGTGACTCATCATTTCCAGTTCGAAATCAATCTTGCCACTGATGTATGCCTTCTGGCGATTATTTAGCAGACGAAACTTTTTCAGACATTCCATTTCCGGATTATCATTTCCAAATAACTCATAAAGAAAATGCCCTGTCAGTTTGTAGATTTGCATGGCGATCATGATATCAATTTTGTCAGTCCTCCGAGAAATGATATTTTTGTAAGTAGACACCGAAATTTCCAGTTTGGATGCAAATTCTGCCTGTGTCATTCCGAGATTTAAACGTTCTTTTTCCAGATTCTGGACAAAACAGTCCAATAATACATTTTTCGTCATATTTGTCTCAAATTCCCCTCTTTTTTGTTTGCTGGAATAATGGACAAAAAACTGACCATTTATAAAATAATGTTGAAAAAAAGTCGTAAATTTCGGTTAAGTAATTAGCTTAGTAGTTGGATATAATACTTTATGTAAGTATTATAGCAAGTGCATTTTTTCAAATCAACTACAGAATCAGGGGGAATGTAACATGGAGGATGCAACACTACAAGTTTTATCGAAATGCAATATTACGCCAAAATATAAAGGGTATACATATTTGCCAGTGGCGGTCAGACTGGCGGATCAGTACATGAGAGAGCCGCTGTGCATTATGGCTGATATTTATCCTGTTATCGGACAGATCTATGACGAATCGCCAAGAAAAGTAGAGCGGGCAATCCGGAAGGTTGTAGAAGTGGGGTGGCAGAACAACCGGGAATATATGGTGGAGATCATGGGATTTGGTGCGAAGAAATGTCCTGGAAATGCGCAGTTTATTGATGCACTTGTGTATTATATCAGCTGGAAATTCAACAGTAATCCACAGCCAGCTTTGAGAGGAATTGTCTAAGAGAAGATTGAAAGAAAGGAAAAGAACAAAAAAAGAACATAAAAAAGTTGAAAAAATGTCTTGCAAAGAAAAAAAACATGTGCTAACATAAGAGCATCTTTTTAGAGACAGTATAGAAAATGCAGAGAAAGAGACTCTGTTCGTGATAACTTGACAGGAATATGACGCCACCGACTGAGAGCGTCATTTGAGGGAAAGGAACAATAGGGAACACTCTGGAGCAGATTGAGCGAAAGCAATTTAGGTTTAAATTTACAGCAATTGCAAGTAGAGCAGTACGCTGGCACGCGTTATGTGCGAGAGATGAATTCAAAGACGAGTTCAAAAGCGGGTGGTACCGCGGATATTAAGATAATCCGTCCCGGAATACGATTATGTATTCCGGGACTTTTTGCATTAAGAAAGATACTTTCTGAAAGAAAAATATTAAAAGAGTAATAAAAATGGAACAAAATTTAACAGGAGGGAAACAGTCATGGAATACCAGACAGGCGTAAAGAAAAAAGATACATTGGAGATTACAGAACTTTTAAATGCAAAGACCGGCGAGGCAGTAAAAGTCAATGGTGCAGTGCATACAATCCGTGATATGGGTACAGTTGCATTTGTAATCTTAAGAAAAAGAGAAGGCCTGCTCCAGTGTGTATACGAAGAAGGCAGTGCCACATTTGATCTGAAAGAAATCAAAGAAGCATCAACGCTGGAAGTCGAAGGGGTGCTTGAGCAGAATGAAAAAGCGCCGAATGGCATCGAAATCCGCATGAAAAAAGTTAAAATCTTAAGCCAGCCGGAAGATGAGATGATGCCGCTTGCTATTTCCAAGTGGAAATTAAACACTTCTCTGGAGGCAAAGTTAAATTATCGTTCCATTTCTCTTAGAAATATCAGGGAGCGTGCAAAATTCCGGATTCAGGAAGGATTGACAAGAGCATTTCGTGATTTCTTATATAGTCAGGAATTTACCGAAATTCATACACCGAAGATTGGAGCCAAAAGTGCAGAAGGTGGTGCAAACTTATTTAAGCTGGAATATTTCCACCGTCCGGCAGTGCTCCAGCAAAGTCCTCAGTTCTACAAACAGATGATGGTCGGTGTGTTTGACCGGGTATTTGAAACGGCGCCGGTGTTCCGTGCTGAGAAGCATAATACGAAGAGACATTTGAACGAATATACGAGTCTGGACTTCGAGATGGGCTATATTGATGGATTTGAGGATATTATGGGAATGGAGACAGGATTTCTCCAGTATGCCATGGAACTTTTAAAAAAAGATTATGCCAGAGAACTGAAGATTCTGAATGTGGAACTTCCGAAAGCAGATCAGATTCCGGCAGTAAAATTCAATGAGATCAAAGAGCTGGTAGCTGAGAAATATAATCACAAGATGCGTAACCCATTTGATCTGGAACCAGAGGAAGAAGTACTGATCGGAAAATATGCAAAAGAAGAGTGGGGCAGCGATTTTGTATTTGTTACGCACTATCCGTCAAAGAAGCGTCCATTTTACGCGATGGACGATCCGGAGGATCCGAAATATACACTGAGCTTTGATCTTCTCTTCCGTGGCCTTGAGATTACGACCGGAGGTCAGAGAATCCACGATTATCAGACACTTCTAAAGAAGATTGAAGCAAGAGGCATGACGACAGAAGGTATGGATCAATATCTTGCTACATTTAAACATGGCATGCCGCCACACGGAGGACTGGGAATTGGACTGGAACGCTTGACGATGCAGCTGCTTGGGGAGGATAATGTAAGAGAAACAACATTATTCCCAAGAGACTTAAGCAGACTGGAGCCATAGAGAATTCTCAGACAGTTCTTCTCATCTATGCTCCCCCATAAAAGTGGAAATGTACCTGCTTAACCACCCGGGAGCGAAATGAGAAGAAAGGATGGAAGAAGCTATGTTTGGAAAGAGATGTTCTTTATGTGGAGGAAAACTGAATAGTAATGGAATCTGTACGGAGTGTGGATTAGACAATAACAAATCCGATAAAAATTATCGAATAAACCAAAGTGAATGTGATCATGAACCATTGACTCATGTGCATTATGGCAAGAATGAAAAACCGGAGAAACAGCCGAAGCCGAATACACCGAGACAGTCCTGGCAGGGGAGGCAAAAAAATAACAACTGGCAGCAGGATCGGTCCCGGCAGGGGAGTACAACTACTTACTCTGGAAATACAGGAAGTACAGGGCGTAAGAAAGTCGCTAAGAAGAAAAAGCCGGGAAGGATCATCAGTAAGATTATAGCAGTCATTGTCATCTTCAATGTATTTTTGGGTATTTTCCAACCGATGGTCAGTGATATTTTAGATGATGTAATCAGCGGATATCAGGAGAATACACAAGACTATACAAGAAGTGACCCGTATGAAAATGTGACAAAAGAACTTCCGGCAGATGGTGAGAGTGTAAGTTTTGAGCTGACCAGTGGTGACTATGTGGTCGGTGTGCACATTCCGGAAGGAAATTATCAGGCGGATGTATCTTATGATTACGATACGGTCCAGGTTGATGACTGGGACAGTGGATTTTACCTTTATGAATATGCAGGGCGGACAGACGGTGATTATCTGGATGACTTAAGATTATACAATGGAGCGATTGTTCACATTTCTTCACAGACAACGATTACACTTTATTCAGATAATGCGCAGACAGAAAACATTCTTTATGAAAATAATCCACTGGCAGGACAAGAGCCTTTGGTAGTAAAAAAAGACCTGACCGTAGGTCCTGACCTTCCGGCAGGGGTGTATGATCTGATACTGGTCAGTGGAGAAGGCAGTGTGGACGTTGATATTTATACAGAATATGGTGAATCTATGGAGACAAAAGATCTGTATCTGGGCGAGAATTGCACAGACGGAAAGGAATATAAGAATCTTGTTCTTCCGAAAAATGCGCAGATTACATTAGATGACAATATGGAACTCCGACTGACTCCAAGCGAGCATATATCAACGACGGATTATTATGAATATTACAATTATTAAAGATAAGAATTAAGATGTAAGATAACTGGCAGACAGGAGGGTGCTTAAAATGGCAAACAAAATCTCAGACGAGACCATTGAGTATGTGGGTATTCTGGCGAAGCTGGAACTTTCAGAGAAAGAGAAAGAAGAAGCCAAGGCAGATATGGAAAAAATGTTGGACTACATTGATGTATTAAATGAACTTGACACGGATGGAATGGAACCGATGTCTCATGTATTTCCGGTGAATAATGTATTTCGCGAAGACGTTGTGACAAATGGTGATGGCAGCAGTGATACATTGGCAAATGCACCACTTATGAAGGATCAGAGCTTCAAGGTGCCGAAGACGATCGGATAGGAGGAGACGAGTTATGGATATTATGGGTCTGACAGCAGTAGAACTCGGAAAGAAAATAAAAGCAAAAGAAATTTCAGTTACGGAAGCCACGCAGGCGTATCTGGATCAGATTGAAAAGGTAGAGAATGATGTGCACAGCTATGTGACCATTGATAAAGAGGGTGCATTAAAGCGTGCCGAAGAAGTTCAGAAGATGATCGATGACGGAACACTTCTGAGTCCTCTTGCAGGTGTTCCGGTGGCAATCAAGGATAATATGTGCACGAAAGGGACGAGAACAACTTGCAGTTCCAAAATTCTGGAAAATTTTGTTCCAACCTTTACTTCAGAGGCAGTTTTGAACTTGGAGAAAGCCGGTGCAGTCATAATCGGAAAGACGAATATGGATGAATTCGCCATGGGAAGTACAACCGAGACTTCTTATTATGGAGTGACAAGAAATCCATGGAATCTGGGACATGTGCCAGGCGGTTCTTCAGGTGGCTCCTGCGCAGCAGTGGCAGCAGGTGAGTGCGCTTATGCACTTGGTTCTGATACAGGTGGATCGATCCGTCAGCCGAGTTCATTTTGTGGTGTAACGGGGATTAAACCGACTTATGGAACGGTATCCAGGTACGGACTGATTGCTTACGGTTCTTCGCTGGATCAGATCGGACCAATTGCGAAAGATGTGACAGATTGTGCGACTATCCTTGAGACAATCGCTTCTCATGATGTAAAAGACAGTACTTCCGTGGAGCGGGAATATGACTTTACTTCGGCATTGACAGACGACGTGAAAGGTATGAAGATTGGTATTCCGAGAGATTACTTTGGGGATGGATTAAGCGCAGACGTAAAAGAGCAGATTTTAAATGCAGTGAAGGCCCTGGAAGAAAAAGGCGCAGTTGTAGAAGAATTTGACTTAAGTCTTGTGAAATATGCGATTCCGGCATACTACATTATTGCAGATGCTGAGGCAAGTTCCAACCTGGCACGTTTTGATGGCGTAAAATATGGTTACCGCACAGAAGAATACGAAGGACTTCACAACATGTACAAAAAGACACGTTCCGAAGGATTCGGAGCAGAAGTAAAGCGCAGGATCATGCTTGGATCTTTTGTATTAAGCTCTGGATATTATGATGCTTACTATCTGAAAGCACTTCGTACAAAGGCACTGATTAAACAGGCATTTGACAAAGCATTTGCAAAATATGATATGATCGTAGCTCCGGCGGCTCCGACAACGGCACCAGAGCTTGGAAAGAGCTTAAGTGATCCGATGAAAATGTATTTGAGTGACATTTACACAATCTCCGTGAACCTGGCAGGACTTCCTGGAATCAGTATTCCGGTAGGAAAAGATTCCAAAGGTCTTCCGGTCGGCATGCAGCTTATCGGAGACTGCTTCCAGGAGAAAAAAATTATCCAGGCAGCCTACACATTTGAACAGACAAGAACTTATGAAGCACCACAGTTTGTGAAGGAGGGAAGATAGTTATGGCAAAGCAGTATGAGACAGTCATTGGACTTGAGGTTCACGTAGAACTTGCGACAAAGACAAAGATTTTCTGTGGTTGCAGCACTCAGTTCGGAGGTGCGCCAAATACCCACACATGTCCGGTATGTACTGGTATGCCAGGTTCCCTTCCGGTACTGAACAGACAGGTAGTAGAGTATGCAATGGGAATCGGACTTGCGACACATTGTGATATTACAAGAGTATGCAAATTCGACCGTAAGAATTACTTCTATCCGGATAACCCACAGAACTATCAGATTTCCCAGTTATATTTACCAATCGCAAGAAATGGTTATGTAGAGATCGAAGTTGGCGATACAAAGAAAAAAATACGGATCCATGAAATGCATATGGAGGAAGATGCCGGTAAGCTGATCCATGACGAGTGGGACGATACATCACTGGTAGATTACAACCGAAGCGGTGTACCGCTTGTGGAGATTGTATCGGAGCCGGATATGCGCTCTTCTGAGGAAGTTATTGCATATCTGGAAAAACTTCGTACAACTATTCAATATCTTGGTGCTTCTGACTGCAAATTGCAGGAGGGCTCTATGAGAGCGGACGTGAACCTGTCCGTTCGTGAAATGGGAACCGGTGAATTCGGAACAAGAACGGAGATGAAGAACCTGAACTCCTTTAAGGCAATTGCAAGAGCCATCGAAGGAGAACGGGAGCGTCAGATTGAGCTTCTGGAAGCCGGAAAGAAAGTTGTTCAGGAGACGAGACGCTGGGATGACAACAAAGAATCATCACATGCAATGCGTTCCAAAGAAGATGCACAGGATTACCGTTACTTCCCGGAACCGGATCTTGTCCCGATTGTTATCAGCCAGGAATGGATTGACCGGGTTAAGAAACGACAGCCGGAATTCCGTGAGGAAAAATTAAAGCGTTACAAGAAAGAGTTCGATATTCCACAATATGATGCAGAAATCCTCACAGAATCTAAACATATGGCGGATATCTTTGAAGAAACAACTGCTTTATGTGGAAAACCTAAGAAAGTTTCCAACTGGCTCATGGTGGAGACGATGCGGCTCTTAAAAGAACATAACATGGAATCAGAAGATATTACATTTACACCGGAGAACCTTGCGAAACTAATTGAGCTTGCAGATGCAGGAACAATCAACAGCTCGGTGGCGAAAGAAGTTTTTGATCATGTGTTCGAGGAAAATGTAGATCCAGAAAAGTATGTTGAAGAACACGGGCTTAAAACGGTCAATGACGAAGGAGCACTTATAGAAGTTCTCGAAAAAGTTATTGCAGATAATCCACAGGCTGTAGTAGACTATAAGGGTGGAAAAGAGAAGGCACTTGGAGCACTGGTAGGTCAGACGATGAAAGCAATGAAGGGGAAAGCAAATCCCGGACTGGTCAACCAGAAGCTTCGTGAGATGTTAAAGTAAAAAGAGTGACCTGGCTTTTGCCGGGTTACTTTTTTGCACGGAATAAATAGTTATAAAAACAAAAGAGTATATAAGGAGGTCACCATGGGAGGATTTTTTGGTGTAGCATCAAAGCAGGACTGTGTCCTGGAATTATTTTACGGAGTAGACTATCACTCACATCTTGGCACAAGACGAGGAGGAATGGCAGTTTATGGAGAGGATGGATTTTACCGTGCCATTCATAATATAGAGAATTCTCCATTCCGTACAAAGTTTGATCATGATGTGTCAGAAATGAAAGGATATCTTGGAATTGGCTGTATTTCCGATTATGATCCGCAGCCACTTTTGATTCAGTCACACCTTGGTAGCTTTGCAATCACAACAGTCGGAAAAGTTAATAACTATGAGGAACTGTTAAAAGGTCTGTTTGAGAAGGATCATTCACATTTTCAGGAAATGACTAACGGGCAGATTAATGTGACAGAGCTTGTGGCGGCGCTAATCTGTGAGAAAGAATCCATAGTAGAAGGAATCAAATATGTACAGGATGTTGTAGATGGTTCTATGACGATGCTTGTCATGACAAAAGAAGGAATCTATGGTGCAAGGGACAGGTATGGGCGAACACCTCTTGTGATAGGTAAGAAGGATGATTCTTACTGTCTTTCATTTGAAAGTCATGCTTATATTAACTTGGGCTATACCGATTATAAGGAACTGGGACCTTGCGAGGTCGTCTATGTGACATCGGAGGGAGTAGAAGAAATACGCCCGGCAAGAACTGGCAAGATGAAGATCTGTTCTTTCCTGTGGGTATACTATGGATATCCGACTTCTGCGTATGAAGGGGTAAATGTTGAGGAAATGCGTTACCGTTGCGGAAGTATGCTGGCAAAGCGTGATGGAGATAGTGTGCATCCGGATATTGTAGCAGGTGTGCCGGATTCAGGTATTGCTCATGCAATCGGATATGCAAATGAATCAGGAATTCCGTATGCAAGACCATTTATCAAATACACACCAACATGGCCGAGATCATTTATGCCGACCAACCAAAGTCAGCGTGACCTGATCGCGAGAATGAAGCTGATCCCTGTACAGGCTCTGATCGAAGACAAGAAATTACTCTTGATCGATGACTCGATCGTCCGTGGAACACAGCTTCGTGAGACAACAGAATTTTTATATAGAAGCGGAGCGAAGGAAGTGCATATCCGCCCGGCATGTCCACCGCTTCTTTATGGATGTAAATACCTGAACTTCTCAAGATCGAAATCCGAGATGGATCTGATCACGAGAAGAGTCATTCAGGAGCAGGAAGGCGGAGAAGTATCTGCAGAGGTATTAAAAGAGTATTCAGATCCATGCTCCGACCGCTATGCAAATATGATCGAAGAAATTCGAAGAATCCAGAACTTTACGTCACTAAGATACCATAGACTGGACGATCTTTTAGAGTCTATTGGAATTGATCCAAGTCAGGTATGTACGTATTGCTTCGATGGGCGGGAGTAATTTTTGAAAAGTTCAGTTGAAATTATATAACATAATAAAAATCCAGACTATTTTATCCTCCGCAGAGCGGGGCATTCCAATGAGCCTGATAAAGCAGGAAAAGTGCAAGTAAAGACTTTCACTTTTCCTACAGTCTCATTTACATCGCTCTGAAGTCTAGAAAAATAGTCTGGATTTTTGTTAATTAAGGTTGCAACGCTTTCAATACACTACTTTCGGCTTCTATCTGGCTTTTGAGTTCGAGGATAAGTGTGCATTGCTGACGGATGTCTGCGGAGCGAATCTCGCATTGTTCTTTGATTCTGTGCAGGCGTTCTGCATAGAGCTGGACACTGTGATTATCAAGAGGCTTGTCTTTCAGCATGGCTTCTTCTAACACAGCTTTCTGATACATTTTCTCAACAGTTTCTAATTGTTTCAGCAGTTCTGGTATTTTCTTCAAATATTCCCCGTATACTTCCAGTTGCTGACATTCTTTCTGAGTGTTCATAAGTAATTCCATGGCAAACTCCAATCTTTATAATTTATAGAAAAATGACATTAGTAGTTCTTAATCATAGTATAAAGTACTTGGAGCTGAAATGCATTATGATCTTATTTTTTACTGCTGTAAAATTAACGTGTGAATTTAATTGTAAAGAAGAAAAAGAATTGTTATACTAAGAAAAAGAACTGAAAGGAAGTGGTGAAAATGCCAAATATAAAACCAATTTCTGATTTGAGAAATTATACAGAAGTTTTAAAAGAAACAAGTGAAGGTGCTCCGGTATTTTTGACTAAAAATGGCAGAGGTGAGTACGTGATTTTGGATATGAAAGATTATGATAGAATGAAAGCAGAATTAGCATTGATGGCTGAATCAGGGAAAGGTGAAAAAACGGTAAGGGAAGAGGATTGGGTGTCAACGGAGGAAGTGGAGGAAAGTTATGAGTAGTTTTGTATCCCTTGAGGATGTGAAGAAAATATATCAGATGGGCGAGGTGCAGATTATGGCCGCGGCCGGTATTGATTTCCAGATTGAGAGGGGAGAATTTGCGGTTGTGGTAGGCCCAAGTGGTGCCGGAAAGACGACAGTATTGAATATTCTTGGAGGAATGGATACGGCAAGCTCCGGGCGTGTGATCGTAGACGGAAAAGATATTGCACAGTATTCACCGAGACAATTGACAGCATATAGAAGAGATGACATTGGTTTTGTATTTCAGTTTTATAATCTGATTCCGAACCTGACTGCGCTTGAAAATGTAGAATTAGCCCTTCAAATCTGTAAGAATCCTATGGATGCCCAGGAGGTTATGGAAGATGTAGGACTTGGTGAGCGTCTGGATAATTTTCCGGCGCAGCTATCTGGTGGAGAACAGCAGAGGGTTTCCATTGCAAGAGCGCTTGCAAAGAATCCGAAGCTTTTGTTGTGTGACGAGCCGACAGGAGCGCTGGATTACAATACAGGTAAAGCAATCTTGAAGCTTCTTCAGGATACTTGCAGGGAAAAGGGGATGACCGTAATTCTGATCACGCACAACTCTGCAATTGCGCCAATGGCGGACCGTGTCATTAAGATAAAGAATGGTATGGTATCAGAGATGACAGTGAACGAACACCCAGTTCCAGTCGAGACGATTGAGTGGTAAAGAAAGGCATTACATATGAAAATGAAACCAACACATAAAGATTTCTATATGGAGATCCGAAAGAGTCCGGGGCGATTCCTGTCTATTTTATTTATAGTGGCACTGGGCGTTGCATTTTTCTCAGGAATTCGTGCATCGGAGCCGGATATGAGACTGACGGGAGATGCATATTTTGATGAAAGCAATCTTATGGATATCAAAGCGCTCAGTACATATGGCGTGACACAGGACGATGTGGACGCGATTTCGAAAATCGACGGAGTAGAACATGCAGAGGGGGCGTACAGCGCGGACTTCATGCAGATCGTAGATAAGAAACAAAAAGTCCTGCATGTGATATCTTTACAAGATGAGATGAATCAAGTGAAGTTAAGTGACGGCCGGATGCCCCAAAAAGCAGGGGAATGTCTGGCAGACCAGGATGCAGGATATAAGGTTGGAGATACAATTAAATTGCGTTCCGGAACGTCTGATGAGGTTACAGATACTCTGACGACAGATACGCTGAAAGTTGTCGGCCTTTGCAGCAGTCCGATGTACATTTCTTATGGACGCGGAAGTGCAACGATTGGTACCGGAACTATCAGTGCATTTGTCATGGTGCCGGAAGAGACGTTTGATATGGACGTATACACGGAAGTATATGTACAGGTCAAAGGTGCAAAAAATGAAGTGGCATTTACGGACGGATATGATAAGAAAGTAGAGAAAGTCCTGGATCAGATCGAAGATATTACGGACGAACGTGCTGAAATTCGAAAGCAGGAGCTGGTAAATGAAGCACAAGAGAAGATTGACGAGGCGAGAGAAGAACTGGAGCAGGGCAGAGCGGACGCAGCTTCGGAACTTGCAGATGCGGCGGCTAAGATAGCAGATGCCGAGGAGCAGTTGACGAGTGGAAAAGCACAGATTACCAGTGGTAAAAAGCAGATTGCCAGTGCTAAGAATACATTGAGCAAAAAAGAAAGCGAACTGGAACAGGCACAGAATCAATATAATGCCGGACTTGCACAGCTTCGGGAAGGTGAGGATCAATATGAAGCCGGACTTGCACAATATGAGGCTGCGAAACCGGAAGCTGAGGCGAAAATCCAGACTGGAAGAGAAGGACTTGCAGCGCTTCAGCAGATGATTCAGGCAGACCAGCAGACATTGACGGAAATTCAGCAGAGGATCGAGGCAGTAAATTCTGAATTGTCAGCATTTGACCAAATACCTGAGGATCAGCTTACAGAAGAGCAGAAGGCGCAAAAAGAACAATATGAACGACAGCTTACCGAGCTTAAGGAAAACGAAGCTGGCATGCAGCAGAAGATTTCCATTGAACAGCAGAAATATGATGAGAGTAAAGCCGAACTGGATGCTGCCCAGAAGCAGCTTGATGACACTGCAGCAACTCTGGCTCAGACAAAGTCAGAGCTTGACGCAGCGAAGGCTTCTTTAAATGGTGTTCCACAGCAGCTTGCAAGTGGAAAAGCCCAGATTCAGTCCGGATGGACTGAAATTCGAAAGCAGGAGAAGAAGCTGGAAGAAGGAGCAGCAGAAATCGCGGAAAATGAAGCGAAAGTTGCAGAGGCAAAAATTGAGTATGCCAATGGTGAAGAAGAGGCTGCCCAGAAGATTGCAGAAGGTGAACAGAAAATTGCGGATGCAGAGGCAAAGGTTCAGGACATCGAAAAACCAACCTGGTATGTCTATGACCGTGATACTTTGACTGAGTATTCCGGGTACGGAGAAAACGCGGAGCGTCTAGGTGCGATTGGCCGTGTCTTCCCGGTATTATTCTTTCTTGTCGCGGCGCTGATTAGTCTGACCAGCATGACGCGAATGGTAGAAGAGCAAAGAACCGCAATCGGAACCATGAAAGCACTTGGATATAGCAAGATGTCCATCGCGAAGAAATATCTTGGATATGCATTGATCGCGACAGCAGGCGGCAGTGTATTAGGTGTGCTGATCGGTGAAAAGATATTGCCATATATCATTGTCTATGCATATGGAATCTTATACAAGCATATTACACATATTCTGATCCCATACCAATGGATCTATGCCTGGATGGCAGCGGCGGCAGCAATTGTATGTACAATGGCAGCAACATTTTTTGCATGTTACAAAGAACTTGTAGCACAGCCGGCAGTACTGATGCGCCCACCGGCACCTAAAAATGGACAAAGAGTTTTCTTAGAAAGAATAAAATTTATTTGGAAACATTTAAGTTTCACGTGGAAGTCTTGTATCCGTAACTTAACCAGATATAAGAAACGCTTCTTTATGACAGTTTTTGGAATTGGCGGTTGTATGGGATTGATGCTGGTTGGATATGGAATCAAAGATTCCTGTTATGAAATTGCAGAACTGCAGTTCCGGGATATTCAGATGTATGATGGAAGTGTCTACCTGAAAGAAGACATTTCAGATGAGACAAGACAGAATCTCCTGGATTATATGAAGGACGATTCGGACATCAGTCATTATATGCAGACCAGCATGAAGAATGTAACACTTGTCAATGGAAAGAATAAACGTGATACTTATCAGGTCGTATTTTCGGAACCGAAAGACGTAAAAGATTATTTTGATTTCCACGACCGGAAATCAAAAGAGGAATATACGCTTGATGATGAAGGTGTCATTATTTCTGAGAAAACCGGAAAACTTTTGAATGCAAAAGCAGGGGATACCATTGAAATTAAAGACGAAGAGAATGGTAACAAGAAAGTAAAAATTGCTCATATCTGCGAGAACTATATGGGACACTATATTTTCTTCACTCCTTCTTATTATAAAAAAGTGTATGGTGAGAATCCGGAATATAACAGTATTTTCTTTGCAGGACAAAAAGGAGATACGCAGGAAGACTACAACAAGATTGGTGAAGACATTCTGACCCAGGACGGAGCGCTTAGTGTCAGCTATATGCGTGATATTGAAAAACAGCTGGACGATATGCTAAAAAGTCTGAATCTGGTTATTGTAGTACTGATCATTTCTGCAGGAATGCTTGCATTTGTCGTACTATATAACCTTAATACTGTTAATATCACGGAGCGGCAGAGGGAACTGGCGACCTTGAAAGTGCTAGGATTTTATGATCTGGAAGTGGCAGAACACGTATATCGTGAAAATGTACTTTTGACATTCATCGGAGCGGCGGTAGGAGTGGTGCTTGGAAAATTCCTGCATGCCTTTATCATTGATACGGTGGAAGTAGACACAGCCATGTTTGGAAGAAATATTAACTTTTCAAGTTACATGTACAGTCTGCTATTTACAATTCTGTTTTCATTGATCGTAAATGGAATTATGTATTTTAAATTGAAGAAGATTGATATGGTAGAATCACTCAAGAGTATTGAATAAATGGAAGTCGGTTTGCAGATATGAGAAAGGAATGAAAGTATGGAATTAGGATATCAGTTAAAAATCACAATTAAGGGAAGTCACCCACCAATTTGGAGAAGAGTAATTGTACCGGGGAAAATAAATTTTCAGGATTTAGATGACATTATTGAGGATTTATTTGGCTGGACACATGATCACTTATATGAATTTTATGACCGGAAAAGTGGACGTCGTTTTCAACCGTCAGATGATGAGTATTTCTGGAATACAGAAAGTGTGGAAAATCTGATTGATGATTGTTTTATAAAAGGTGAAAAATGGACATATACATATGATTTTGGTGATGACTGGGTTCATGATATTCTGGTAGAAGATGTTGTGCCGTACAAAGAGCGATTTGCAAAAGTACTTAAAAGTAAAGGCCCATACATGATTGAGGATTGCGGAGGATTATGGGGATTTTATGAGTCTTATATAGATGAGGCAGAGCCGTTTGACATCGAAATCGCAAATCATCAATTCGAACAGTTTCCGATTGAAGCTAAAGAGTTTGTGCAGATAGGTGAGGATTATGAATATTCGGGAACCCCAGAGGGAGACTGGGGAGAATTTGGGGAAGATTCATTTGAGCAGCATATGAAAAATATGTTGGAAGAAAATCCAGAAGAGATATTGCAACAGTATTTTAGTGGACTTCAAAATGCTAGAAATACGGCAGAGGAATGGATTGAAGAAAATAAGGAGTTCCTGAGTCGGGATTTTTATTTGAAAGATGTATATAGTTGTTATACAAAAGATGATTTAAAGTGGATAGCTCAGATGAATGGATTTTCTGGTTATAGTAAGCTGAAAAAATCTGAACTGGCAGACTGGCTTGTGAAGAAAATGTTAGAAGAAAGTCATATGGCAGATATCGTAGAGAATATTATTCCGGAAGAAGGCGGAGTGATTCAGTTAATGATAAATCAGCCAGAAGGAATATGGATTACAGAATCTGCATTAGAACAATCCTTTTTCCTGTCAAGTTACGGAGCGTTTCATGATGAAGCGGGTGTTATGCGCCTGCCTAAAGATGTGCGGGAAATGTACCGGAACGTCAACACGACAGAGTGTCAGAAAAGAAGATTGGAGAAAGATAAAATTCGTAAATACTGTAATAGTGCAGTAGAATTGTATGGAGTCGTACCGATTTCAGAGGTAGCTGTTATATACAGACACTATACAGGAAATGATATTTTAGTAAAACACCTGAAAAAGATAGCTTTGGAATATATAGAGGATAACAGAGTTACTGTCAGAGGGCGCTATCTTGTACATATGGATATTGATGATGAAGATATGGAACTCATATTGGAAGATCAGGAGGGTAATCCATATTATATACCGGACACGGAAGAGGAATTTCTGATATACGGAAATGCAGACGAGGAAACAATAGAGCAACTTGATGAAGTTAAATTTTCTAAATGGCTGGAAGAGGAATTGAATCTTGATGTAGTGTGTGGATTTACGATTGCAAAACATATATTGTTATGCATTAAGTTAAATTACGAAGAAGAAGCGTTAATGGAAATTTTGGACGTGTTAGCCCCCAATATGGGAATCCCTGAATTGTCAACAAAGCAAAAGAGAAAAGTGAAAAAGAAATTGAGTGAATTATGTAAAAATACCAGACTGTATTCCTATAGCGGACATACGTTGAATGAAATTGAAGCCAAGATGTAAGAAAAACTCCTTCCCTGGATAAAACTGTGGAAGGAGTTTTTATAATCATATATCAAAACTATTCCATATCAAAATCAAGCTCCTGACTGGCAAAGAATTTCTGGACATATTCGTCCCAGGCTTTTTCTACGCTTTTATCCATGGTAAATGTATTCATGGAAGTCCCGGTGATACATTGAAGTGCCAGTCCGTCATAGCGGAAATTAAGATACAGTCCCTGGATTTCCGCAGGGCGGTAGGTCAGATCATGCTCAGTGAGAAAGGATTCGAACTGATCTTTTGCTAGAGATAATATGAATTTGAAATTTAACGGAGTTTTCTTTCCACGGATTACCTGGAAGAAAAAATCGCGCACTTCTCCCCAGGTGGAATACTCCTTTTCAAAAGCTTCATCAAAAAAGTCTTTATGGATTCTACCATCTACCTGGAAGCGGTTAAAAGTAGTTACTTCTCCCTCAATCAGGGAAAAAGTATCAAATGTTGGTTTTAAAAGCAGGTGGGACATACAGACCTTTGCTTTCAGATTAAGAACGATCATAGTGAAAACCTCTCTGGATAATTATTAGAGATATTATAGCATAATTTCTGTAGCATTATAATTCTAATTTTTAAAAAAGCCTTTCAATAAATTTTAAATCAAGTATAATATATTTCTATATGACATAGCCTTGGGGAAGGCATAATGCCGTTTGCGGATATGTGTTGGCTGAAAATAAGCGTAGATTTGCGAAAGATATACAGAAATAATGAGGTAAGAGAGGAAAAAAACTTGGGGAAAAAGAAAATAGAAGAAAATACGATCACGGAGGGGATTATCTGGAAGCAGCTTCTGATATTTTTCTTTCCGATCATGCTGGGAACTTTAATCCAACAATTATATACAACCGTGGATACGGTTATCGTCGGACGCTTTGTGGGGAAGGCGGCATTAGCCAGCGTAGGCGGTCCGGCGGCTGTTTTATCAACGATTGTTGTTACATTTTTTAATGGACTGGCAAATGGAGCGGCAGTTGTCATTGCGCAGTATTACGGAGCAAAAGACAAAGGAAGACTGCATACAGGACTTCATACTGCATATTTATTTTCCATTGTGGTCAGCCTCGTAATATCTGTAGTGGGAGCGGTGCTGACACCATGGCTGCTTAAGATCATGAACACTCCACAGGATATGATGGCATCATCAACTACATATTTACGCATTTATTTTATGGGAATCTTATTTACGCTGGTCTATAATATGGGAGCGGCGATCATGAGAGCAGTCGGAGATTCCAAAAGACCGCTTCTTTATCTGGTGGTCTGTTGCGTACTGAATATAGGTCTGGATATATTCATGGTAGTTATATTAAAAATGGGAATTGCCGGAGCAGCACTGGCAACCGTATTTTCCCAGTGTGTCAGTGCATTTCTTGTGACCTGGTCTTTGACAAAAGACTATGATTCTATGAAACTACAATTCAGAGAACTTCGCATGGAAGCAAGTGTTCTAAAAAGAGAGTTGAAAATCGGTATACCGGGAGCTCTGCAGGCATGCGCTTATGGAGTGACCAATGTAGTCATTCAGGCATCAATCAATAGCTTTGGAACGGATACTGCGGCAGGATGGGCGGCTTATGGAAAATTAGATTTGATTTTCTGGACAGTATCCAGTGCACTGGGAGCGGCGGTCACAACATTTGTCGGACAGAATTATGGCGCAGGTAAGTGGGACCGGGTATATAAGAGTATCCGGGTAAACATTGGTATTTCTTATGTATTTACAGGTATGATCATCTTTACATTGTATGCATTTTGTGAGCCTATGTATCATATGTTTACAACAGATCCGAAGGTGATTGACATAGGCGTGTATATGCTCCGGTTCCTGTTGCCGAGTTATCTGCTCAGCATTCTGCTTGAAAACCTGGACGGTGGACTTCGCGGAGTCGGAGACGTACTGTGGCCTACGATATTTACATTTGGAGGATTGTTTTTAATACGACTCCCGTGGGTTATGATTCTGACTCCGATTTATCATAAGGTGGAGATTTTGCTGATCAGTTATCCGATTGCATGGGGAGGAACACTTCTATTCGTAATACCGTATTATTTCTGGAAGAAGAAAAAGTGTTTCAACAAAATATGCAGTGAAAAATAAAGCGAAATTTATGGATTTTTGCGAAATAATTCTCAAAAGTCAAAAAATTCTTTACAAATAAGCAATAAAGTATTATTATACAAAAAAAGATAGAAATCTTCAGGGCAGGGTGAGATTCCCTACCGGCGGTAAAGCCCGCGAGCCGAGAGGCATGATTCGGTGAGATTCCGAAGCCGACAGTATAGTCTGGATGAGAGAAGAAGACGGTACATATAGTTTTAGTTATGAATGCGGTATCGAGGCTCTGAGATGGTAGACCATTTCAGAGCTTTTTTACTTTCGCAGATAATTAGTCATGAAGTTGTGATTAAAGTACCAGTGAACAAAACCCCTGTAGATCATCTGCAGGGGTTTTGTTCTAAGTTTAAGTCGAACGTCCGTGAGACAAATTTGCTATTACTCATCATCAGAAGAGGTGGGAGTCTTCTCGATTGAGATAAAAAGAAAGAAGGAATGTATGTGACAGACCAGGATTATATGAAACGCGCAATAGAACTTGCAAAAAAAGGAGAAGGATGGACGAATCCTAATCCGATGGTCGGAGCGGTCATCGTAAAGGATGGACGTATTATCGGCGAAGGCTATCATGCCAGATGCGGAGAGCTGCATGCGGAACGAAATGCAATTGCTTCTCTTACTGAATCAGCCGAAGGGGCAACGCTGTACGTTACATTGGAACCATGTTGTCATTATGGAAAGACGCCGCCGTGTACGGAAGCAATTTTAGAGCAGAAGATAAAAAAAGTAGTGATTGGATCCAGAGACCCAAATCCGAAAGTGGCAGGAAAGGGAGCGAAGATATTAAGAGATGCCGGTGTAGCGGTTGTGGAAGATTTTATGAGAGACAAATGCGATGAATTAAATCCAATATTTTTTCATTATATAACGACCAAAACACCATACGTAGTTATGAAGTATGCAATGACGCTGGATGGGAAAATTGCAACAAAGACAGGAGCTTCAAAATGGATCACCCAAGAAGCCGCACGCAGAGAAGTACAGTATATGCGTCATCGGTATATGGGAATCATGGTCGGGATAGGAACGGTACTTGCTGATGATCCAATGCTGAATGTCCGGGTAGAAGGGCTTAAAAGTCCGGTCAGGATCATCTGTGACAGTAAGTTAAGAATTCCACTGGACAGCCAGATCGTAAAAAGTGCGAGGGAGTACCGGACGATTGTAGCCTATGCAGATCTGGAGAATGTAGAGAAGAAAAAAGAAATTTTGCAGACAATGGGAGTGGAAACCGTATTTTGTCCGGATATGAAAAAACATGTTAATCTGAAGCATTTGATGGAGTATCTGGGAAAAGAAAATATCGACAGCATTTTACTGGAAGGTGGAGGAACTTTAAATGACAGTGCATTACGAGCCGGAGTTGTCCAGGAGGTGCAGGCATTTATTGCACCAAAAATCTTTGGCGGAACAGGAAGCCGGACTCCGGTGGATGGAATTGGGATAGAGCTTCCGTCTCAGGCAGCGGTACTAAAGTTCAAAGATATCTGCCAGATTGGAGAAGACCTGAAAATTACCTGTCACGTCTTAAGAAAAGAACAGGAGGAATTATGTTTACAGGAATTGTAGAAGAAGTGGGAAAAGTCCGTTATATTCAGTTGAATGGGAATTCAGGGGTATTGGCGGTGAAGGCAGCAAAAGTACTGGAAGGTACGAAGATCGGAGACAGTATTGCGGTAAATGGAGTATGTCTGACAGTCACTTCCCTGCAGCCTGACGGATTTACGGCAGATGTCATGGCAGAGACGATCAGAAGGAGCAGTCTTGGAAATTGTAAGATTGGAAGTTATGTAAATCTTGAACGGGCAATGGCAGCGGATGGAAGATTCGGAGGCCATATTGTGAGCGGCCATATTGACGGAACAGGAGTTATCAGGTCAATGATCCAAGAGGAAAATGCAGTCTGGGTATCCATTAAAACTTCACAGCGGATATTAGATCTGATCGTGGAAAAGGGGTCTGTCTGCATCGATGGAATCAGCCTGACGGTTGCGAAGGTAGACGATGAAGGGTTTCAGGTATCAGTCATTCCACATACAGGGGAAGAGACGATACTTCTGAAAAAAGCATCCGGAGATCTTGTGAATCTGGAAAATGACATAATCGGAAAATATGTAGAAAAATTAATGGGGATTGAAAAAAAAGAAGAGTCCAAATTGGAACATGAGAAAAAAACAGGAATTACAATGGAGTTTCTGGAAGAATTTGGATTTTAAATATACAGCAACAAAAAAAGAATAACGGAGGAAGAACAGATGGAACAAAAGTATCAATATAATACAGTAGAAGAGGCAATCCGGGATTTACAAGATGGAAAGATCATCCTTGTTACAGATGACCCGGACAGAGAAAATGAAGGAGACATGATCTGTGCTGCTCAGTTTGCGACCCAGGAAAATATTAATTTTATGGCAACGCATGCAAAGGGACTGATCTGTACGCCGATGAGCGCAGAACTGGCAGCAAAGCTTAATTTTCCACAGATGGTTTCAGAAAATACCGATAATCATGAAACAGCATTTACGGTATCGATTGATCACGTAGATACAACAACCGGTATATCGGCAGCAGAACGTGCATATACGATGATGAAATGTGTGGATGATACATCAAGACCAGAAGATTTCAGAAGACCAGGCCATGTATTCCCGTTGGTGGCAAAAAAAGGCGGTGTACTTGTGCGTAACGGTCACACAGAGGCAACGACAGATCTTGTAAGACTGGCGGGGCTGAAAGAATGTGGCGTATGTTGTGAAATCATGAAAGAAGACGGAACGATGATGCGTACATCAGAACTCTGGGAGCTGGCTCGTAAGTATCATCTTACATTTATCACAATCAAAGATTTGCAGGATTATTTAAGAATTCATGAAAAGCATGTAAAAGAAGAGGCGGTGGCAGATCTTCCAACACAGTATGGAGAATTTAAGATTCATGGATATGTGAATGACATTACAGGAGAGCATCATCTTGCTTTGGTAAAAGGAAAAATCGGGGAGGGAGAGAATGTACTTTGCAGAGTCCATTCAGAATGCCTGACCGGAGATGCTTTTGGTTCTCTTCGCTGTGACTGTGGATTGCAGCTTCAGACGGCAATGCGCCAGGTGGAGGAAGAGGGAAGAGGAATCATCCTCTACATGAGACAGGAGGGAAGAGGAATCGGACTGATCAATAAGATCAAAGCATACGAACTTCAGGAACGTGGATATGATACAGTCGAGGCGAATGTTCAATTGGGATTTGCCCCAGATCTCAGAGAGTACTGGGTCGGAGCTCAGATTTTATCAGACCTGGGCGTGAAATCCTTAAGACTTCTTACCAATAACCCGGATAAAGTCTATGGGCTTCAGGATTTCGGACTGGAAATTAAGGAAAGAGTACCATTAGAGATCCAGCCACAAAAATATGATCTGAATTATATGAAAACAAAACAGGAAAAAATGGGACACATTTTCAAAGAAATACAATTATAAAAAAGAATTCAGGAGGAAGATGAACATGAAACAGATTCAGGTAATTGAAGGAAAAGTAGTAGCACCAGAGGGAATGAAAGTCGGAATCGTAGCAGCCAGATTTAATGAAATTATTGTCAATAAGTTATTAGGCGGAGCTGTTGACGGACTTGTGAGACATGGTGTAGAAGAAGAAAATATTACAGCAGCATGGGTGCCGGGAGCATTTGAAATACCAATCACAGCGCAGAAAATGGCGCAGTCAGGAAAGTACGATGCAGTCATCTGTGTAGGTGCAGTTATTCGTGGAGATACATCTCATTATGATCTGGTGTGTAACGAATCAGCAAAAGGAATTGCACAGATCGAGCTTGCAACAGGTATTCCTGTTTTATTTGGAATCATTACAACAGAAAATATTGAACAGGCCATTGCACGTGCCGGAAGTAAAGCTGGCAATAAAGGTTATGACTGTGCGTTATCAGCAATTGAGATGGTGAATCTGATAAAACAGTTATAAAATTTGACTTTTATTCTTATACAAAGTAAAATAAACTATGTATGTCTTTTTAAAGATGTACATAGTTTATTTGTTTATTGGAGAATGAAAATGTTTGAAAAGAATAAAGAAAAAATGAAGGAAAAAATGGAGCCGGATAAAGTGCTTCGTTTTGCGATTGTTGCGGTAATCCTCTTGTTTTTGATCGGTGCGCTGATTATTGGAACACGAATGATGAATCCGCGAGTGGATGCGACAGAAGGAGTAAAGAAACTGACAGAACTGGAAGATGCCAATGTTCAGAAGATTGATGCCAAGATTCAGGAATTAGAGCAGACAGAAGCAGATGAGGCGGCAGCGTGGAAAGCAAAGTCTGCAAAAGAAAAAATGGATGGCTGCATTGTGCTTGGCGACAGTACTGCACTTGGCTTCAGACAGAATGACATCTTGAGTAAGTCGCAGGTGAAGTCAAAGGATGGAGCAACGGTCAGCGATGCGGAAGGTTCCGGATTAAATGAGCTTTTGACAGCCGTAACAGAAGCAGAGACTGCACCACAGAAGCTTATCCTCTGTATCGGAAGAGGAGATGTAGCAGTCAGTGGAGAGACAGCGGATGCATTTGCAGCGAATTACAAAAGCTTTGTTGAGCAGGTGAAAGCAGCATTGCCGGATACGAAAGTTTATGTATGCAGTATCCCGGCATATCAGTCACTGACAAGTACAGGTGATGCGGCAGGTTCAGCCGATTCAGATACTGATTCAGATTCAGATGCTGCGTCAGACTCTAAAGATACAACTGACAACTCGGATTCTAAGAGCAGTACAGATTCTAAGAGCAATATAGATTCTAAGAGCAGTACAGATTCTAAGAGCAATAGTGATACATCATCAGATGACAGTAGTTCGTCCAAGATGAGTACCGTGCTGGATGTAACTTCATACAATGAAGCTTTGAAGACTCTTTGCAAGGAAGAAAAAGTGAAATATGTAGACACAACAGACCTTACGGACGCTTCCTATTATGGGGAGGACGGAAGTACAATGACAAAAGCCTATTATGAGGCTTGTATTAATAAAATTCTGGAGGCAGCATTTAGAAATTATGTTATTCAATAGTATCGCATTTATATGTGTATTTTTACCAGTTATTTTCATATTGTATTATCTGCTTCCGGGAAAGATAAAAGACATTGCCCTGGTTGCAGGTGGAGCAGTATTCTTTGCATGGGGAGCCCCGATCAATCTGGTCGTTCTGGCATTTTTTATATTGTTTAATTATGCCGTGGGAATTCAGATGGAAGGCTATATGCGAAGAAGAAGGAGTACGGAGCAGTTATTTGCAGGAAGCATACTAATCAATATTATAGTATATGTGTTCTTTGCATTTATCGGACAACGCGTGGGCTTTATTTCGGAAGTGCCGGTCGGAATAGGAATCTGCATCTTACAGGTGCTTTCTTATCTGATTGAGATTCACCGGGGAAATGTAAAGGCTCAGAAAAGTATTTTGGATTTTGCAGTTTACATAGCAATGTTTCCGTTGTTCCTGGCAGGACCAGTCGTAAAATATCCGCAGATCCGAAAGGAATTAAAGACTCGCAAATTATCCTGGGCAAAGGCTGGCGAAGGAATTGTTTTATTTGTATGTGGTTTTGCAAAGAAAGTTATCATTGCAGATTACCTGGCAGATTCATTCACCAAGATCATGTCTTTGAAGGCAGGCGAGTTGTCTGCGTTTGGTGCATGGCTGGGATGTGCGATCTTCATGTTCCAGATTTACTTTGCGTTCAGCGGATACTGTGATATGGCGGTGGGACTTTGCAGAATGCTTGGATTTGATGTGAAGAAAAATTTCCGATATCCATATGTAGCACGTAACATAACAACATTTGTGCGACGTTTTAACAGCTCTGTTTCTGCATGGTTCTGGGATTACATCTGTGAACCACTCTGGGGCGGCTGGCTTGGAACACTTGTATCCGGAATTCTGATGGGACTTTGGTATGCAGGTATGTGGAAGAATGCACCGTGGCAGGTAACGGTCACAGGTGGATTGCTCTGGGGTATCTACCTTGCATTCTGGCAGATCGTGGAGCGTTATGCACTGCCATTTTTAAAGAGATTACCACCTGTGCTTGGGCAGATTTATACCTGGTTTTTTACAGCACTTGGCTGGGTATTTTTCTTCGGTAAAACACCGGCAGCGTCATTTGGTTATCTGAAAGTGATGTTTGGATTTGGCGGAGGCGATGTGGTTGGTATCATGGGAAGATATCTTTTCCTTGGAAATGTGTTCGTTCTTGTAGTGGCATTTCTTGCAAGTACACCACTTCCGAATCTTATCTGGAAGAAGATTCTGGTATTTGGAAAGAAAGATAAAAAAGAAAAAAATAAAAAACGTCTGGAGCGAGGCAGAAGTGCAGTATTTGTATTCGCAGCCGTGATCATGATCCTGTGTCTTGTGAATGTGACAGGAGCAGGAAGGACATTTTTCAAAGAGACGGTGAAAGATACCCAGGCGAAACTGGATACAGTTCTTGGAAGACGGGACGTGAACGGTGTGTACCGAGGAAAGAACCAGTATCTTCTGGCGGATATTAACAAGCTGGACGAAAAGAAGGTTCAGGCAAATGTGGACGCGATTACAGCCCTTGCCGAGGATTATTCCGATGTGCCGATGTATATGGCACTGATTCCGGATGCCGCAAATGTATGGGCAGATAAGCTTCCTTCTTATGCTCCGGTGGAAGATCAGACAGTGCAGATTGCACAGATTCAGAGCATGCTTGGAGACAGTGTGAACTGGATTGATGCACAAGGTGTTCTAAATGCGAATAAAGATAAGAAAATTTATTACCACACAGATTCCCGATGGACAACGCTTGGAGCTAGTCTTGTATGGCAGCAGATTGCTTCAGATCTGGGACTTGACACTTCGAAAGCACCGGCTTTAAAACCTTATGTAGTGACCGGTGATTTCAGTGGAAATCTGTCCAGAACAAGTGGATTTGAAAGCGGATACCGGGAACCGATTTACGCATATCTGACGGAAAATGCTTCCGATAACACGCAGATGGTGGCAAGCTATGAGTCTGAGGGCGTAAAGACAGCAGAGCTTTATGACCGTACAAAACTGGACGAACCGGATGCGTATGAAGTATTTCTCGGTGGAGATTATGATAAAATAGATATCCGCACGACAGCAGACAGCACGGACCGGCTGCTTTTAGTGAAGGATTCCTTTGCAGATTGTATGATTCCATTTTTAATTCCATATTACAGGGAGATCATCGTGGTAGATGCAGATTATTATCAGAAGCATGTGTCGGATCTGTTAGATAAGAATAAAATTACAAGTGTGCTGTTTTTGTACGATTGCAATAATTTTGTACAGGATGACAAGCTGAGCAGTATTTTGAAAACGGATAAGGCAGAATAGGAACTGCAAAGTAATTGGAGTGTTAGTAAATGATAAGATTAAATAAATACCTCAGTGAGGCAGGTATCTGCTCCAGAAGAGAGGCAGACCGTCTCATAGAGGCGGGACGTGTGACGGTGGATGGCGTACGGGCTGTACCGGGCATGAAAGTGTCAGAGGAGCAGAAAATCTGTGTCGGGAAAAAAGTGATCCAGGGTGCAGAACAGAAGGTTGTTCTGGCAGTCAACAAACCGGCAGGTATCGTGTGTACCGGGGATATGAAAGTGAAAAATAATATCATACGTTTCCTGCATTATCCGGTGCGGGTGACCTATGCAGGAAGACTGGATAAAGATTCGGAAGGCCTTCTTATTATGACAAATGACGGAGAACTGATCAACAGTATGATGCGGGCGAGATATCATCATGAAAAGGAATATCATGTCCGCGTGGATAAAGAAATCACTTCAGAATTTGTGCGGCAGATGTCAGAGGGTGTGCATATACAGGACGTGGAAAAGAATCTGGATGCGGTAACAAGACCGTGCGAAGTAAAGCAGATAGGAAAGTACACATTTTCCATTATTCTGACACAGGGGCTGAACCGCCAGATCCGGAGAATGTGCGAAGCACTTGGATATAAAGTAACAAAGCTTGTAAGAATAAGAATTATGAATGTAGAACTGGGAAGCTTAAAGAGTGGAGCAGTGCGAAAAATAGAAGGACAGGAGTTAAAGAAGCTATATGAACAGGCAGGAACGCATGAAGGAACTGGTAGAGCTTTTGAATAAAGCATCAAAAGCATACTATCAAGACGCAGAAGAGATCATGAGCAACTATGAGTACGACAAGCTTTATGATGAACTTCAGGAACTGGAGCGTGAGCTTGGGATCACACTTTCCAATAGTCCGACGGTGCGAGTTGGATATGAAGTGGTCAGTGAACTCCCAAAAGAACGGCATGAAAGCCCAATGCTTTCTTTGGACAAGACGAAAGATGTAGAGGAATTAAAGAATTTTGTGGGAGATCAGAAGGCACTGATGTCCTGGAAAATGGACGGACTTACCATTGTTCTGACTTACCGGGACGGACATCTTTTTAAGGCAGTCACCCGTGGAAATGGAGAAGTAGGCGAGGTCATCACAAACAATGCAAAAGTCTTTAAAAATGTACCGCTTCAGATCAGCTATCAAGGTGAGCTGATACTGCGCGGCGAAGCAGTGATTGGCTATAAAGATTTTGAGAAGATTAATGAGCAAATCCAGGAAGCAGAAGCCAAATATAAAAATCCGCGTAATCTCTGCAGTGGTTCTGTACGCCAGCTGAACAGTGAGATTACAGCAAAAAGAAATGTAAAATTCTATGCATTTACACTGGTCAGTGCAAAAGATGTGGATTTCCACAATTCCAGAGCCTGTCAGATGGAATGGCTGAAAGAGCAGGGGTTTGAAGTAGTAGAATACCACGAAGTAATAAGAGACACAGTAGAGGCGGAAGTTATTAAATTTTCAGAAAAAATTGCCGAGAACGATTTCCCGTCCGACGGACTTGTGTTAGTATATGATGATATAGCGTATGGAAGATCACTGGGGCGGACGTCTAAGTTTCCACGAGATTCATTTGCTTTTAAATGGGCTGATGAGATCCGCCAGACAAAGCTTCTGGAGATTGAGTGGAGTCCATCTAGAACAGGACTCATCAATCCGGTCGCTATCTTTGAAACGGTGGAGCTGGAGGGAACGACAGTGAGCCGTGCTAGTGTCCATAACATCAGTATTATGGAAGAATTGGAACTTGGCGTGGGGGATGAGATTGAAGTTTATAAGGCGAATATGATTATTCCGCAGATTGCACAGAATCTGACAAGAAGTGGTGTGAAAGATATTCCAGAAGTCTGTCCGGTCTGTGGAGGCAAGACAGAGATCCGCCGGGTCAGCAATGCAAAAGCACTGTATTGTACCAATCCGGAATGTCAGGCAAAGCATGTCAAAGCATTTGCACTCTTTGCGAGCCGTGATGCTTTGAATATTGAAGGTTTGTCAGAGGCAACGCTGGAGAAGTTTATTGACCGTGGATTTATAAAGGAATTCACAGACATTTTCCATTTGGATAAATGGCAGGAAGAGATTCGGACGATGGAAGGTTTTGGAGAAAAATCCTACAAGAACCTGATCGCAAATGTGGAGAAAGCAAGAGTGACGACACTTCCGAAAGTTATCTATGCACTTGGAATTCCGGGAATTGGTCTTGCAAATGCGAAGGTCATCTGCAGAGAATTTTCCGGTGATGTGGATCGTATGATTCATGCTACTGCAGAAGAACTTGCAGAGATTCAGGGAGTAGGCGAAGTACTTGCCGGTGCATTTGTAACTTATTTTCAGAGTGAGAAGCATGTAGAAAGCTTGAAGCGGCTGCTTAAAGAGCTTGAGATTCCAAAGGAAGAAGAATCAGAGAGTCAACAGATCTTTGCCGGAGTGAACTTTGTTATTACCGGAAGTGTGGAACACTTTGCAAACAGGGGAGAGGTCAAGGAACTGATTGAGAGCCTGGGAGGAAAAGTTACGGGATCTGTCACTTCCAAAACAAATTACCTAATCAATAATGATGTGACATCGACTTCATCAAAGAATAAAAAAGCAAACGAACTGGGAGTTCCGATTCTTTCGGAGGAGCAGTTCATTAAGATGGTAGAGGAACAAAAGTAGGAAAGAAGGGAAAGAACCATGTCTGAACAGGATTATGTAGATACAATTGATAACAACGATAATAATAGCAATGACAATCATAACGATGATGAATATGAGAAAGTCTGCTTTGTCTGCCACAGACCAGAGAGTGTGGCTGGAAAGATGATCAATCTTCCGAACAATATGTGTGTGTGCAATGACTGTATGCAAAAGAGTTTTGATGCTATGAATAATATGAACTTCGGTGGTGCGATTGATTATAGCCAGCTTATGAATATGCCGGGAGTTCAGTTCTTAAATATTGATGATATGAGCCAGCAGATTCCAAAGCAGCAGCGCGTGAAGAAGAAAAAAGAGGGCGAGGAGGCAACGCCGCTCGTTGACATTCATAACCTTCCGGCACCGCATAAGATCAAGGCGAGCCTGGACGAGTATGTAGTCGGACAGGAATATGCCAAGAAAGTGATGTCTGTTGCTGTATACAACCATTACAAGCGTGTGGCAACGGATTCCATGGACGACATTGAGATTGAGAAATCTAACATGCTGATGATTGGACCTACAGGTTCCGGTAAGACCTATCTTGTCAAGACGCTGGCAAGAATTCTGGATGTGCCGCTTGCGATTACAGATGCTACATCTCTGACGGAAGCAGGTTATATTGGAGATGATATCGAAAGCGTTGTATCCAAGCTTCTGGCAGCAGCGGATAACGATGTGGAAAAAGCAGAACAGGGAATCATTTTTATTGATGAGATTGATAAGATTGCAAAAAAGAAAAATGCGAGTCAGCGTGATGTCAGTGGAGAGTCCGTACAGCAGGGAATGCTGAAGCTTTTAGAAGGAAGCGAAGTGGAAGTTCCGGTTGGAGCTAACAGTAAAAATGCGATGGTTCCGCTCACAACAGTCAATACAAAGAACATTTTATTTATCTGTGGAGGAGCATTTCCGGATCTGGACGGCATCATCAAAGAGAGACTTACAAAGCAGTCTGCAATTGGATTTGGCGCAGATCTGAAAGATAAATATGATCATGATAAGAAGATTCTTGAGAAGGTAACAACAGAAGATCTTAGAAACTTTGGCATGATTCCGGAGTTCCTGGGACGACTTCCGGTAGTCTTTACATTACAGGGACTCACAGAAGATATGTATGTGAAGATCCTGGAGGAGCCAAAGAATGCAATTCTGAAGCAGTATCAGAAACTTCTTGCACTGGATGAAGTGAAGCTCGATTTCACAGAAGATGCATTACATGCAATTGCGAAAAAGGCGATGGAGAAGGATACAGGAGCAAGAGCCCTTCGTGCGATTATCGAAGAATTTATGCTGGATATCATGTATGAAATCCCGAAAGATGACAGCATCGGTCAAGTGACGATTACACAGGAGTACATAGAAAATACTGGTGGTCCGATTATTACACTGAGAGGGCAGGAAGTACCGAGATTAGAAAGTCAGGCATAGATAGTAAGGCAGTTATAAAAATATAGAAGATAATGTCCAATAATAAAATAAGAAAACATCTCATATACATATGAAAAGTATACGAGGTGTTTTCTTTTTTATGAATGATAGTTATGGAGAAATAAATACATTGCTAAAGACACGAAAAAATACAAAAAGCAATGTTTTGAAGGAGAGAGTGATAGCAACACAGCAGAAGGAGGAAGAGACAGGAGATACTTCATGCCGTGAAAAAATCCTCTCTCAGGATTTTCGGGATTTTATTATCCCGGATTACCGGTCAGATCAGGAACTGGTCTATCCCAAGAGCCAGATTTGTGTGCAGAGCCTTGGTTTTGGCTATCGTGTAGCATATGTGGATCAAAGTCTAGGGGAAGAACTAAGCATTGCGGCTTATGGTTACAACAGCATTCCAAATTGCTATGCACTGTTGGATATGGAAGCTATGAATGAGACAGGAATCAGTGTGCTTCAGAATTACCCGGGTCTTAATCTTCGAGGAAAAGGAATTATGATTGGATTTTTGGATACAGGAATAGACTATGAAAATGAAATCTTTCGAAACATAGATGGAAGCAGTCGAATCACGGCGATATGGGATCAGACTGACCAGAACGGTCAGCCACCGGATACATTTACATATGGAAGTGAGTATACGAATAGTCAGATTAATCAGGCACTGAAAAGTGACAATCCAAAGGAAATTGTGCCAGTAAGCGATGAAAATGGACATGGTACATTTTTAGCAAGTGTGGCAGCAGGTGGAGAAAATATCCAGGAAGGTTTTACCGGGGCGGCATCAGAGGCTGAAATTGCAGTAGTGAAGTTAAAAGAAGCGAAAGATTATCTGCGGAAATTTTATGGAATACGGCAGAAGGCAGTGTGTTATCAGGAGACAGATATTGCGCAGGGACTTCGGTATCTGCATCTTCTGGCACTGAAAAAACAGATGCCCCTTGTTATGTGTGTGGCTCTTGGAACGAATCTTGGCGGACATAATGGAATGTCCAGTCTGTCGCGGATTCTCGGAAGCTATTCCAGACTGGTAGATCGATGCGTGGTTATCGGAGGAGGAAATGAGGCAAATGAACGACATCATTTTCAGGGAAAACTGAATCAGGTAGGAGAGGTTCAGGAAGTGGAAATGCGTGTCGAAAGTGGAAATACGGGATTTGTAGCAGAATTATGGGGGACCATTCCCAATATTGTGACAGCGTATCTTATATCTCCGTCTGGGGAGAGAAGTCCGGTGATTTCCATTCGGCAGGGGAATCGCTATCAGCTTACATTTCCATTTGAGCAGACGGTTGTGGATGTGGAATACCGGTTGTTTTTGCGGAACGGAAGATCCCAGCTTTTGTTTCTAAAATTCGATCATCCGGCACAGGGTATCTGGAAGATAGGAGTACAGTCGCTGGGGCGTGCAGATGGAGAGTTTCACATCTGGCTTCCGGTGCGGGAATTTCTCGATGGAAATGTATATTTTCTGGAAGCAAGTCCGGACGTGACATTGACAGAGCCTGCGAATACCGATGATCCAATCACGGTTGCTTATTACAGTGGAGCAGATAAGAGTGTTGATATTAATTCTGGCAGAGGTTATACTAGAGACAAGAGAATAAAACCTGATTTTGCAGTTCCAGGAGTCCAGGTTTTGGGAGCAGGGGGAAATGGAACATTTGTAAGGCGAAGCGGTTCCAGTGTGGCAACGGGAATCACAGCCGGAGCCTGTGCGATGATCATGGAATGGATTTTGAATCAGCCGATTCCGGCAGGAGTTACCACAAGTCAGGTGGCAAATATTATCATATTAGGAGCACAGCAGAACACATTTTCAGAATTCCCGAACCGACAGTGGGGCTATGGAACGATGGACCTGTATCAATCGCTGGACAGATTGAGAAGATTATAACAGATGGGAGAGGTACAATATGGCAGACTTTTTTGAGCAGTTAGGAAAGAAAATTTCAGATGTAGCAGAGGACTTTGGAAAGAAGACGGAAGATACCCTGGAGGTGCAGCGTATCAAAAGCCAGATCCGTTCTCTGGATCGTGCCAATGAAAGAGATTACATCGAAATCGGAAAGAAGATTTATCAAAAATTCAAAGCAGGAGAAGTGGCGGACTTAGAGTGCATTTCCCTGTGCGAAGCAATCGAAAAGAGAGAGGAAGAAGCAGCACAGTGCCAGGAGGAAATCCGCAAAATTCAGGAGGTATAACAGATGTTATTGATGGCAGCAGGAGGACTTCTTGTTGTGCTGGTGTGCGTGGACATGGGCATTAAGCAGTACATCGAGGAGAATTTTGAAGAAGAGGAAGAACGGGAGACAATTCTGGACAAAGTTGTGCTCCGGAAGGTTTATAATAAAGGCTTCTGTTTTAATACACTGGATAAGAAACCGGAGCTGGTGAGAAAGACATCTGGTATCTTGTGTGCCGGGCTTGCAATCTATGATGCATGGCTCTTTTTCAAAAAAGGAAAATGGCTCAGAAAATTCGGCATGGTATTTCTGACAGCCGGTGCAATCAGTAATACCTATGACAGACTGATTCTTGGAAAAGTCATTGATTATATCGGAATCCAGTGGAAAAACAGCAGATTTCGCAGACTCACCGCGAACCTGGCAGATGTGTATGTAGTAATCGGGGCAGCAGTGACAGGTGTAGCGAAGATATTCCGAAGATAGAAAATTGGATTATGAATTCCAGGAAGAGAGTAATCCACAAATACAAAAATGAATATCCATAATATAAAAAGTGTGTAAGTTATAATCACTCGATAACTTACACACTTTTTGTTCTACATTTTATTTTATAGAATTATTTCTTATTGCTCTTTACTTCCTGAAGCTTCATAGCGCGAACCTTAAGCGGCAGTCCGAACAGATTGATAAATCCATCAGCGTCGTGGTGGTCATAAAGGTCACCAGTTGTGAAGCTTGCAAGAGACTCATTGTAAAGTGAGTACGGTGAAGTTGTTCCGGCTTTGATGATGTTACCTTTGTAAAGTTTGAATTTCACTTCTCCTGTTACGTACTCCTGAGTTGACTCAACAAATGCCTGGATTGCCTCGCGAAGTGGTGTAAACCATTTTCCTTCATAAACAACCTGAGAAAGTTTATTTCCCATATCTTTCTTAACTTCTGTTGTAGCACGGTCAAGAACTAACTCCTCTAACTGCTGATGTGCCTCGTAAAGGATTGTTCCGCCAGGTGTCTCATATACACCACGGGATTTCATACCTACAACACGGTTCTCTACGATGTCGCAGATACCGATTCCGTGCTTAGCACCGAGCTCATTAAGCTTCATGATAATCTCAGACACCTTCATCTGCTGTCCGTTTATACTTGTTGGTACACCTTTTTCAAATGTCATGGTTACATATTCACCTGCATCTGGAGCTTTTTCTGGTGTAACACCAAGTACGAGCAGATGCTCATAGTTTGGCTCGCAGGAAGGATCCTCAAGCTCAAGACCTTCATGGCTGATGTGCCATAAGTTACGGTCACGGCTGTAGCTGTGGCTGGCATCAAATGGAAGGTCGATACCATGTGCTTTACAGTAAGCAATCTCATCCTCACGGGATTCCATCTTCCAGAGATCTGTCATTCTCCAAGGAGCAATGATCTTGATGTCTGGAGCAAGTGCTGTGATACCAAGCTCGAAACGAATCTGGTCATTTCCTTTACCAGTAGCACCGTGGCAGATTGCTACAGCACCTTCTTTTCTTGCAATTTCAACTAATTTCTTAGCAATTGCCGGACGAGCCATAGCTGTTCCGAGTAAATATTTATTCTCATATACTGCATGAGCCTTTACACAAGGCATGATGTAGTTGTCGCAGAAATCATCAATGATATCCTCGATGTATAATTTGGAAGCACCAGCCATCTTTGCTCTTTCTTCCAGACCATCTAACTCCTCGCCCTGTCCACAGTTAATGCAGCAGCAGATTACATCATAGCCAAATGTCTCTTTTAACCACGGAATAACAGCAGTTGTGTCCAGTCCGCCTGAATATGCTAATACGACTTTTTCTTTCATTTTCGAAATCCTCCTAATGTATCATTTACTTTCTATTCTAATAAGAAAATATCTTATTTGCAATCGCAAATCATACTATACACCTAAATTCATAAATATGCAAGAAAAAAATGGAAAAATCTTTTTAATATGCAAAATATGCATTGGAAATGTATAAAATTAGAGATCTGTGTGAATGGCTGTATGAATAAAGAAACTGGAAGAAAATACCCAATATCGAAAAAATAAAGAAAATGTAAGCACTAATCATACTAATATGATATGTAATATGTATAAATATTAACAATAAATATAAGGGATTTAATGCATTTATCAATTGGACGTGTCGAAAAAAAGAAACTAAAATAGAAGTTGTAATATAAAGACGAGAGTTATGTTATTGGAGGAGGAAAAAATATGAATTTAACAGGCTCAAAGAAAACACTTGCGTTGGCAGGTGTGATATGCGGACTTGTAGCAGCATGTCTTGCATATTTTGGTAACCCGGCAAATATGGCATTCTGTATCGCATGTTTTATCCGTGATACAGCTGGTGCAATGGGGATGCATCAGGCTGAAGCAGTAATGTATGCAAGACCAGAGATTATCGGTCTGGTTCTTGGCGCATTTATTATTTCAATTGCGACAAAAGAATTCCGCTCTACAGGTGGATCTTCACCGATGATTCGTTTTGTACTTGGTGTGATCATTATGATCGGAGCACTCGTATTCCTGGGATGCCCACTTCGTATGGTACTTCGTATGTCAGCTGGTGATTTAAATGCATGGGTAGCACTTATCGGATTTATTCTTGGAGTAGCAACTGGTGTATTTGCTCTGAAACAGGGATTCAGCCTTGGAAGAGCACAGGCAACAACAAAAGCAAGTGGAGCAGTACTTCCGGTCATCGTTGTTGGAATTCTGATTCTTGCAACATGCACATCACTTTTGAAAGCAAGTGCGGCTGGTCCGGGAAGCTTACACGCACCAATCATTATGTCTCTTGTAGGAGGCCTGATCTTCGGAGCTATGGCTCAGAAATCAAGAATGTGCTTTGCAGGTGGAATCCGTGATGTCATTATTATGAAGAACTTTGATTTATTATCTGTTATTGGCGGACTTTTCGTTGTAATGCTGATCTTCAATATTGCAACAGGAAAATTTGTAGTAGGATTTAACACACCAGGAGTTATTGCACATTCTGAACACTTGTGGAATATCCTTGGTATGTATACAGTTGGATTTGCAGCAGTTCTTGCAGGTGGATGCCCGCTTCGTCAGTTAATCCTTGCAGGACAGGGATCTTCTGATTCAGGAGTCACTGTAATCGGAATGTTCGTAGGAGCAGCAATCTGCCACAACTTCGGACTTGCAGCAAGTGGAACAGCACTTAACCCGGAGACAAAAGCTGTTGTAGCCGGAGCAGTTCCAACTAACGGAAAAGTTGCATGTATTCTTTGCATCGTAGTTCTGTTCATCATAGCATTTACATGTAAGAGAGAGACAGCTAAGAAATAAGAACAGAAAGAAATTCAGATGAATAATTACAACAGAATAGCTGAAAATAATGTCTGAAAGGAGTATATAGATATGGTAGAAGTAGATGCAAGAGGACTTTCCTGCCCAGAGCCGATCATGCTGACAGCAGAGGCTCTGAAGAACGAAAAAGGTCCAATTAAAGTATTGGTAAGTGAGCCGGTACAGAAAGAAAATGTTGAAAAATATGCGAAGAGTCAGGGAAAGAAACCAACATCAAAGGAAGTTGGGGACGAGTTTGAAATCGTCATTGAATAAGATTTCCTGATTTAGGCATCAGATGCATATGGAAATTCAGGAGCAGTCGTGAAAACGGCTGCTTCTTTGCATGTATCTTTGCACATATCTTGCACAAATCTACAGAAAATGCTTGACATATATCGATTGCCGATATACTATATAGATGACCGATATATAGATTGCCGATATATAATATTATTTTAATGATGAAAGTAATTTATATCAGTTATATCGGATAAGATGTGTCGGCAGGGTAGATATGAATGCAAAAATCAGAACTGCAAAAGAAAGGGGAGGTATAAAATGGCAGTAGATAAAAGCCTGGTGTCCGGAAGCACGATGATGTTGATTCTTAAGCTTTTGGAAGAGAAAGACATGTATGGTTACGAAATGATTGAGACTTTGAGGGAGAAGTCAGAGAATGTATTTGAGTTAAAAGCAGGAACATTATATCCGCTCCTTCATGGACTGGAAGAAAAGGAGTTTGTAAAGTCTTATGAGCAGGAAGCGGGTGGAAAGACAAGAAAGTATTATTCCATAACAAGAGAAGGAAAGAAGCAGCTCCGGGTAAAGGAAAAAGAATGGAAAGAATACGCCGGAGCAGTGAGAAATGTTCTGGGAGGTGTATGCTTTGGATAGACAGGAATATTTGAAATCTTTGACGGAACAGATTCGTACAAAGCGTGCGCGAACCATGGTTGCGGAGGAAGTAGAGGCACATATTGAAGACCAGAAACAGGATTTCATGGCTCATGGATTAGGTGAAGAAGAAGCCGAGTCGATGGCTGTAGTAGAGATGGGAGATCCGGTGGAGGCAGGCGTGAAGCTTGACCGGGTGCACCGCCCGAAGATGGAATGGACAGTTCTGATGGCGATTTTAGTTATTAGTATTATGGGACTGATCCTACAGGCGGTAGTTACTTCGTCTTTTCCAACAATGAATATGAGTACACTGGAAGCTTTCAAAGATAACTTTTTATATGGTGGAATTTGGAGTGCAATGTTAATAGGAATAGCGGTCATGTTGGGAATCTGTTATCTGGATTATTCTATATTAGTAAAGTGGTCATTTCCAATTTGGGCAGTCATGCAGATACCGGCAGTCTTTTCCATAGTTAGTAAGATTTTTTTTGATGAAACAATGTGGATTGGACCGATGGTCAATGGCAGAAGTATAGTTCAGATGTTATTGTCCTATCTTGTCATACCATTTTACGCAGGAACAATTTATCATTTCCGCGGAAAAGGAACGAAAGGACTGATCATCAGTACCGTGTGCCTTGGAATATCAGTATTTACCGATTTGATGATACCGTTTATGTCATCTGCTGTTGTTACCGGAATTACAGGGCTGGTGTTACTGCATGTGGCAATCTGTAAGGGCTGGTTTGGAGAAAATAAAAAGAAATTTTTAATCAGGATGTGGGGTGTGATTGGAATCTGCCTGATACTGATGTCCGGAATAACATTTTGGGGGAATGGACGTTTTGTTACAGATTATCAGATCCATCGACTGGAAGCTTTAATTACCGGAGAACACTGGGATTATACAAGAGGTGCAGTTGCAGACGTAGCAAATGCTGCAAAAGATCCAAATTCAAGTAAATGGCATGAGTCGCAGTCTTCCGGAAAAATAGAAGTAACGGATCCATATAATGGAGCCACAGAAGTAGAAGCTGTCACGCTTTACAATTATGCAAGAAATGATTATATCTGGACATACCTGTTCCATTATTTTGGAAATGTAAAAGGAGTATTTCTGGTTGTAGTATTTGCAGTATTTCTGGCACTATTGTTTCGAATGGCGGTAAAACAGAAGAATCGCCTGGGATATATGATCAGTATCGGCTGTGCATTATTTTTGATTTTACAGTCACTGTTCTATATTGGAGTAAATGCAGGGCTTTATCCAATTAGCGGAAATTATATGCCATTTTTATCTCATGGAAATATGACCATGATGATTACTTACTTTTATATGGGAATATTGTTATCCGTGTACAGAAATTCAAATATTGTGAAGAATTAAAAAGTTATAAAAATACATATCGAATAGCGAAGTCACCACATTCCTTTTTTGATGAATGTGGTGATTTTATGTTGCCAGGCATACGAAAAAAGGAGTTGGAGAAATTTTTGGTATAGCAGGAAAATGTATTTTCTACAGGAATTGAATATTATATACAAGTGGATAAAGAACTGGTAAAATATAGACAGCCATATATGAAAAAATACAGCAAATAAAAAGCAGTGAGGAACGCATGAATACCAGATATTATATGATCATTATTAAAGGTGAAATAAAAACCTCCGAAATAACATCATGTGTGTACAATAGAGACACTGGAAAATGGGATGTGAAATTTAATAATGGAAAAGTTTATTCCTATGCATATTTAAATGTGGAAAAGCTAACAGAACCGGAAGTCCTGAATCCTAGTATGTATCACATCAGCAGAGCAGGGCAGGAACTTTTTGACATAAGAGCAATCTATGTATTTGGAAAAGGGGACGAATCTTATTGGCATATTTGTTTTGGAGATGACAGTGAAAGAGATTATCGACAGAGCGATTTAAATATTGTCACCTCATGCCTGAAAGAAAGTCAGTCAGCGAATGTGTTTGAATATATAAAGCAAATTGCTGAGTTGAGTGAGCTTAAAAATGAAAAGACAGGTGAGAAGTTATTACTCCAAAAGTTTGAAAAGATTTCTTTTATAGGCAATGATGTGGCATTGGCCAAGTATTTAAATCCATCTTTAATGCGAAAAGGTGGAAGGAAAAGGGAATGTATTCCAATTTTCCCATTTGGTTGCAATAATAGCCAGTACCGGGCTGTCAAAAATGCCATGGAGAATCAGATCAGCGTGATACAGGGACCGCCTGGAACTGGAAAGACACAGACAATATTAAATATTATTGCTAATATATTGCTTCAGGGAAAAACAGTGCAGATTGTATCCAATAATAATTCGGCAACAGAAAATGTTTATGAAAAATTATCATCGCCTAAGTATGAGTTGGGATTTATTGCGGCAACACTGGGAAGCTCTGAAAATAAGAAAAAATTTGTTGAACATCAGAAGGCTGAGTATCCAGATTTTTCGCCTTGGAAGATAAATGAAAAATCCGATGATCAGTATAAGAAAATAGAGGAACAATCCAGTCAGTTAAAAAATGTTTTTGACAGTCAGGAAAAACTGGCATCTTTAAGGCAGGAACTTTCACAATTGCTAACAGAACAGGAATATTTTAAACAGTATGTTGAAGAATCAGATGTTCATATAGACAAAATGAAGTTTAAGAAAAAGTTATCGTCAAAACATTGGATGACATTGTGGCAGGAGTGTCAGCTCATTTCAGAAGAGAAAAGAGAAATAGGATTCTGGTTTAAGATAAAGAGTTTCCTAAAGTATGGAGCAATCGACTGGAAATTTTTCAGACAGGACATTTCGAAAATCATTACAACATTTCAAGCGATGTTCTATTGTGCAAAGAAGGAAGAACTGTTGGATGAGGCTGCAGATATTGAGAAGAAGTTGGCTGGTGTTAATAAAGGTCTGCTTGATGATTTGTACAGCCAGTCGATGATTGTGTTAAAAGATAAACTGGCAAGAAAATATGAAGGTAATAGAAGAAAAATATTTAGCGAAAACGATTTGTGGAAGGAACCATATGAAATCCTTTCAGAATATCCTGTTATATTAAGTACAACATTTTCATCAAGGAACAGTCTGAATTCAGATGTGGTATATGATTATCTTATCATGGACGAGGCATCACAAGTGGATATTGCGACCGGGGCTCTGGCACTTTCATGTGCAAGAAATGTTGTTATTGTAGGAGATATGAAACAACTTCCGAATGTTGTTACGGAAGAGGTAAAAGAAAAATCAAAAGTTATATTTGATATTTTTAATGTGAATGAAGGTTATCAGTACACAAAAAGTTTTTTACAGTCCCTTTTGGAGATCCTGCCAGATGTACCCCAGACATTGCTGCGAGAACACTACAGATGCCACCCTAAAATCATTAACTTCTGCAATCAGAAATTTTATCGTGGTGAATTAATTATAATGACAGAGGATAAAGGAGAAGAAGATGTTTTGACGGTGGTAAAAACAGTTGTGGGAAATCATGAACGCAATCATTACAGCCAGCGTCAGATAGATGTCATAAAAAATGAGATTATTCCAAAATATGATTTTAATCCGGAAGAGACGGGGATTATCACACCCTATAAAAATCAGGTAGAAGCACTGATCAGAGAAATCACAGATATTGATGTTGCCACAGTACATAAATTTCAGGGCAGGGAGAAAGAAACGATTATTATATCTACTGTAGATGATGAAATATCCGATTTTGCAGATGATCCATATTTAATTAATGTTGCTGTTTCAAGAGCAAAAAATAAATTAATGCTTGTAGTAACTGGAAATGAACAATCGAAAGAACGTAATATAACAGATCTGATAGATTACATTCAATATAATAATTTTACAGTTTCGGAAAGTAAGATTTATTCAATTTTTGATTATCTTTATATACAGTATACCGAGGAAAGAAAAGCATATTTACAGAAACATAAAAAAGTATCTGAATATGATTCGGAGAATTTAATGTATTCGTTGATAGAAGATATTATTGCCGATGACAAATATTCGTGTCTGGATATTATCTGCCATTTTCCATTGAATATGTTAATTAAAAATCCTGAACTGTTAAATGAGCAGGAGTGCAGGTATGCAATGAACCCTGCAACGCATTTAGATTTTTTGATTTATAACAGAATCGGGAAAAAACCTGTATTAGCAATTGAAGTTGATGGATATGAATTCCACAAAAAAGATACGATGCAGGCTTCAAGAGATTTGTTGAAAAATCATATAATGGAAATGTATGGAATTCCTCTATTGAGATTTAAAACGAATGGTAGTGGCGAGAAAGAAAAGATTATTGAAGTATTGGAAAAAGTGGTCGTATAGTGAAAATTAATGTAGTATCATGGAAAATCCATCAAGTTCTGATAGTAGAGAACTTGATGGATTTTTACCTATTTAGTTACAGTAGAAGTATTGAGTGAAGTCAGTTGATTCAGAATTTTCTCAGCATTAAAATCAGGCGCCTGCTTCATGGCAAGGTCATAGATTGGCTGGATAGTATCAAGTGGTTCCAGCAAATCGGTGGCTATCTGAGAAACAGAAATATTTTTAATAATTTTTTTGATAATTTGTTTAATTAAATAGAGTTGTTCGCCTTCTTCTCGACTGACGCGCCTTGTCTCCTGTACATCATATGCTTCAAAAGAATCAAACATCATATGAAACTGCCTCCTTGTAATATGGTCTGTAAGGTCATTGATTTCTTCAGCAGGGACATTGATTGTATGAAGAAATGCTGAAAATACAGAGCCCATAAGCTTTAAAATGTGTGGTGGTGTATTTTTTGTCAATTGGTTCCAGTAGTCTTCTGGAATCTCTTTTAAACGCTTGAAATCAGAGGAACTCTTGAGCTTGTTAAGAATGAAAATAGCTGAGAGCTCATCACCTTTTTCAATTAAATCTTCTTGGGAATACTTATTCAAAGGAACGATTAGATATTTATAATCTGGAATGAATTCTTCAAAGATATCACTCATGAATACCCGGTCTTTAAAATGTAATGCAGAAGTCCATTGTCCCGTGCCTTCATAATAAATAATTGGCAGGATTGGCGGATATAAAAAATCTTTGGATTTCGTAATTCCAGGATGTAACTTTTCCTGTGTTGCAGCGTAATCAGTCCAGACATAAACCATGTATCTGAGCAATCTAAAAGACATGTCAGCATCTGCTTCTGATTGGTGTTCAATAAGTGCAATCAGATAAAGCTCTGTGTTTTCAAGCTGAATCTTCTTCACAATGTCAGAATCACGGGATTCCTGAAATAAAGGAATAAAATGTGAAGAAACGTCTTCGATATCCTCTGGCTTTATGTTCATGAAAAAAGGAATATCCGTGTATCCTTTTAGAAATTGGGCACAGAGTGTCGAGTCTCCGAATACAATCTTGGCTGCATTGTCATGAATCTTTGAATTGTGTACCCCATGTTCAGTTGTCTTGTTGATAGTTTCCATAGCGCTCCTCTCTGAGCAAATGCAAACTAAAAACCTTCTGAATATATTTTAGCATTGTAAGTATAAAAAGACAATATAGAAATTGAATGAAAATAAATTCTATACAAAAGGGATTTGTCAAAAATTCAGAAGTACCGTAACATTTGCCCGGTGTGCATGCAACTTGTGCAAGTGCAGGGGCACTTAAAGTTGCGGTGAATGAGTAACATCATCAAAAATCTGAGTGAATTCTTTGCTGAAAAAGCAATGAAATTCAGAAATGAAATCCTGGCTGGGGATTTCCATGGGCGTTGAAACATAATGAAAATATCGTGCCCGAAATTTGATGTAGATGTAGTGTAGCACAGATAAAGAGTGAGGGCAATAGATGCAACAAAATGTTGCAGGAGATTTTGTGGGAACATATAAACATAGGTTTGGAAATGCGATAAGATAGTAGTTTGATTATAGATAAAACAAATAAAATGATGTTAGTTATAGAAAATGTGCGATATGTACAAAAAGAAAGTGTGAATTGTAGAAATTAAACGCTGAAAAATTAAAAAAGCATATTTATAATAAACAACTGTGATAGACATGATGTAGGAAAATATTTTTGATTGACATAAATGTTATAAGTACCTATTGGGAATTCAATGAAAAAGGAGGAAACTAAATGCATGATATAAAAATTCATGATGTTTCATTTTCTTATGCAGGCAGTGATAAGTTAGTTTTGAAAGACATTAATGTGAATGTAGAAGGTGGAGAATTCGTTTGTATTCTTGGACAATCTGGTTGTGGAAAGAGTACTTTGTTGCGTCTGATTGCTGGGTTGGAAGATTGTACAACAGGTGAAATTCTAGTCGATGGAGAAAAAATACATGGTGCAAGTTTGAATCGAGGAGTAGTATTTCAGGATTATGGCTTGTTCCCTTGGAAAACAGCTGGAGCCAATATAACGTTGGCATTAAAAAAGAAATTTCCAGACTGGGATAAAAATCATCTGAAAGAAAGAACGATTGAGCTATTAAAAGCGGTAGGATTAGATGAATCAGTTTACCGTAAATACCCTAAAGAATTGTCTGGTGGCATGAAACAAAGATGTGCGATTGCCAGTGCATTTGGAATTGATCCACCAATTCTTCTTATGGATGAACCGTTTGGTGCACTTGATGCCGTAACCCGTTCTATGCTTCAGGATATGGTATTAAAACTTTGGGAAAAACAGGAAGATAAAAAGACGGTCTTCTTTGTAACACACGATGTAGATGAAGCAATGATTTTGGCTAATCGGATTATTGTGCTTGGACAATCACCAAGTAATATAATTTTTGATGTAAAGATACCAGATGAGAAACGTACTATGAGAGATTCCAGATTTGAAGATCCAGAGTCAATTAAACTTAGAAATGAACTGCTTCGTCAAATTAATCAAGATGTGGAAGCACATGTACAAACCGTGCAATAATAGAGAAATCTATTTGCAAATAAAAATATTTAATTAAAAAGGAGAGAACAAATGAAAAAGAGAATTATCTCACTTCTTCTTGCAGCAGCAATGACTTTCAGCCTTACAGCATGTGGTGGAAATTCATCTGATGATAAAAAGGAAGAGACAAAAACAGAAAACACAGACAACAAAGAAACTCCAGAAGTGGATACAATTCACTGGGCAAGAGCAAATAGTGGAAATATTCTTGTTACAATTGCAAAACAGCAGGGATATTTTGATGAAGTTGGAATCAATGTAATTGAAGATCCAGTTGAGTCTTCAACAGCAGCACTTCAGGCACTTCAGGCAGGACAGGTCGATGTAACATCTAACCAGGGAACAAATAACCCGCTTCAGTTTATCTCCACAGGTTCTGATTTTTCAATCGTTGGTGGCTATATGCTGAAAGGTATGTATATTATTGGAAAGAAAGATACTCAGTATAAAGATGTTACAAGTCTGAAAGGTTCTAAATTTGCATATGCAGGGGTACATCCGGTAGTAGGTATGGCATTATTGGATGCAGGAATTGATCCTAATAATGATGTTGAATGGCTTACATATAGTACAAACAGTGACCGTCTTGCAGCAGTAGTTTCCGGAGAAGCTGACTATGCAGTACTTAGTGGAGACCAGTTATATGCAGTAGGTAATAATGATCAAATTGAGATTAAAGCATGGTTAGATGATCTTGTACCAAACTATGGATGCTGCCGTATGAACATGAATACTGATTTTGTAAAGAAGAATCCTACAACTGTAAAACTTCTTCTGAAATCTCTGATTCGTGCAGAGCAGTGGTATCTTGCAAATAAAGAAGAGTGTGTAAAAATTCTTGCAAAAGAAATCGGTGCAGAAGAAGATTATGTTGCAGCATATCTGTTAAATGATAATTATGTTTCCAGTGTAGATCCGTGTAAAAATTCTGTAGTTAAGACATGGGAGGCTATGATTAAGATGGGATTCATTGATCAGGCAGATGCTGACAAAATCAACATTGAAGATCATATTAACACAGAACTTTACAAAGAAGCTCTTGATGAGTGTGTAACAGAATATCATGATGAAGATCCAGATTTCTATGATGGAAGAGTTAAATTCTTTGAAGAAAACGATCAGTAATAAGAGATAATTAAAAAATAACTCAATTCCGCCGTTTTATACTGCGGAATTGGGTTTTTTAAGAAGGTAATGGTTTGGAGGTATCTATGCGAAAAGTTTTAAAATTTATAAAGTATTATTGGATAACAGGTTGTATTTATCTGGCTATGTTTTTGGGGTACAAGTATATCGCAGATAACCAGCTTTTTGGTGGATATCTTTTCCCTGCGGTAAGCAAAGTTGCAAATTCTTTTAAAGAAAATATTGGTACATTATTTATGAATATGTTTTATTCATTTCAATTAATGATTCCAGCTATTATTATTGCTGTTGTAATTGCGATAGTTGGTGGGACTATTCTTGGGATGAGTAAAAAAATTCGGAAAGTGGTTCATCCGGTGGTTTACTCAATTAGTGTAATTCCATCTATTTTGATGTCCCCATTTGCGCTGCTTATGGCTCCAAGTTTTAGAATAGCTTCTTTGTTCCTGGTGGTCTACAATACAATTTGGGCTACATTTTTTGCTACAATTAATGGTATTATGACGATAGACAAAGTTTATCTTGATAAAGCAAAAACTTTGGAGTTAAATCCGGTAGAAAAGATGTTTCAGGTAATCTTACCTGCAGCAATGCCGTCTATTATGTCAGGGTTTATTACATCTCTTAGAGGATCCTTTGTAGTGCTTGTATATGCTGAAATGTATGGCGCAAAATTTGGTATGGGATTTTATGTAAAAAAATTTGCAGAATATGGACTTTACAGTGAGGCGTGGAGTGGCTTCATTTTCATGGTTGTAGTTCTGGTTATTGTTATGCAGATATTCGAAAAAATGAAAAACCGTATTTTAAGATGGACAATTAATTAACAGAAAGACAGAGGAGGAAAATAAATATGAAGATTACAAAAGTATATGCAATTCAGATTGAGGATAAACCGGCTGATCAGCCGGGATGGCGTCCGATAGTGTGTCGCGTTTATACAGATACAGGATTATATGGAGATGGGGAAGCTGCAATTGCATATGGTGTTGGATCTACAGCGGCATATGGAATGATTCAGGATCTGGCAAAATTGATAATCGGTATGAACCCGTTGGATACAGAAGTTATTTGGGAAAAATTATATAAATCGACTTTCTGGGCACAAAATGGGGGACCGATTGTATTTGCAGGAATTTCTGCATTAGATATTGCGTTATGGGACATAAAAGGAAAATATTTTAATGTTCCAGTATATCAGTTGCTTGGCGGGAAAATGAGAGATAAGCTTCGCTGTTATGCAAGTCAGCTCCAATTTGGCTGGGGAGAAAGAAAAACACCGGCATATCAGATTGAAGATTATGTTGCAAATGCAAAAAAAGCTGTTTCGGAAGGCTATGATGCTATAAAAATTGACTTTTTTACATTCGATCCGAAAGGATACCGCTATAGCTCTGAGGAGACAACAAGAGTGCTTGATCCATATCATGTCCATGTTGTAATTGACCGCCTTGCAGCCGTCAGAGAGGCAGTTGGACCAGATGTAGATATTATTATGGAAAATCATTCCTATATAGATGCGCAGGTCGCAGTGCAACTGGGAGAGCAGGCGAAAAAATATAATATACTGTTTTTTGAAGAACCAACTACACCAAATCCGAAGATGAATAAATTTGTCTGTGATAAATTAAATATCCCAATTGCTCAGGGAGAAAGAATTTATTCAAGATGGGGATATGCACCATATTTTGAAGATGGTTCCATTCAGTTGATTCAGCCAGATATCGGTAACTGTGGAGGATTAACGGAAGCAAAAAAAATATGCGATTTAGCTCACATTTATGATGTAGGAGTACAGGCACATGTGTGTGCAAGCCCATTGTCAACAGCGGTTGCTTTACAGTTAGAAGCAGCAATTCCAAACTTTACGATACATGAACATCATGTGTATAATCGATATGACTATAATAAAAAATTATGTAAATATGATTATCAGCCAGTTGATGGATATATTACAGTTCCGGATCTTCCTGGTATTGGAAATGAATTGACAGATTATTGTTTCACAAATGGAAAGGTGACAACGATCGAATAAGCTTATTGATAAAAGCAATATATCTTTCAAAAGAAATCTATTTGACAGAAAATTCATCTTGATAAATAATGTCCATATTGGAGAGTGTGGATATGTTTGAAATTGATGTCTGTTATAAATTTATATTTGAATCAATGCTCGAGGATGATGTATTGGGATATATAGCAAACAAGGTATATGAATATACTCATGCCGGGATATTTTTTGTGTCGGAGTCCGGAGAGATTCTGGCTTATGCCTGTTCGGGAAAAGACCAGAGCATGTGTTCGATTATAGAAGAGCATGTAACATTGGAAGATTATCCTTATTTCTTTGAGGAAGTGTCACCGAATGGAGAGTTCCAGACGGTTGCTGCGGTGAAGGATAAGAAGAAAAATATTGGATATATCATCATTCACTATAGTAATGAAGAGTTTCGGACGTTTTTTGAAGAATTAGGAACAATTCTGACAGAAACAGCAAGACAATATCTTGAAGAGAAGCAGAAGAATACGTATTTAAATCTTTCGCTCAAAGACTATATTATCGGTTGGATGATTTTTGAAGGACAGCATTTTGTGGAATCGGAGCAGAGTCATACATTAAAAGGAAATTATTTGATGGCTTTGTTTACCGATGATTTTTCTGATATGGCGGTGGAGGCAGCAAAACTGGGAAGAATCTGGGAGCATTTTTACTTGTATGAAGAGAAACACTCCCTGACGGTTGTTTTATATCAGGTTTCTGATCAGACTGCGCAAAAGATTCATCAAATGGCGCAGAAAGAAAATCTGAACTGCTATATGAGTGAGACGTTTGAAGATATCAATGACTGTAGAACAAAAAGAGATTTGCTAAAACAGATGGAACGGATTCCGAAGATATGTGATGCCAGAGGGGTTAAAAGAGAAAAGGACTGGTATCTGCAGGGTATTTTTTCTTATACATTGCCTTTAATCGAAGAGGCAGGACTGAGTGACTATTCGATTTTGAACTTGATAAAGGAAGATGAGAAAAATCACACAGAGCTTTATGATACATTGAAAATGTATTTATTATGCGAAAATAATGTGACAATGGCAGCGGAAAAACTTCATGTCCACAGAAATACATTGGTGTATAGATTAAAGCAAATAAAAGATTGTCTGGAATTAGATATTAACAATAATGAGATTTCGAGAGAACTTTTGGCATTTATGATTATGTATGACCTGTCGAAATCTTCAGAGGACTAGAGCATGAAACTTGTACAGGATTTACCAGAGATATTTGAAGAGTTTGGAGAAAAGAGGCGGGAAGCCTTTTTAGAGGTAAAAGAGTATAAAGACAAAGGTGTGCCTGTTGTTGGAATGTATTGTGCATATTTCCCAACAGAGCTTGCAACGGCGGTAGGTGCAATCCCGGTCGGCTTATGCTCTTTTTCGAATGAAACAGTTACGGCAGCAGAGCGTGAACTTCCTAAGAGTATGTGTCCACTTGTAAAATCGAGTTATGGTTTTGCAATCGAGGATAAATGCCCATTTTTCCATTTTGCAGATCTTGTGATTGGTGAGACAACTTGTGATGGAAAGAAAAAAATGTATGAACTGATGTCTGAATTTAAGCCGGTGTTTGTTATGGAACTTCCAAACAGCCAGTCTGAGAAAGGGCTGGAATTCTGGAGACGGGAAGTCATAAGGACAAAGGAATATTTTGAAGAATTTTTCCACGTTATTATTACGGATGAGATGATTCATCATGCAGTGCATCTGAGTAATGAGATTCGCAGATCCCTAAAGGAATTATGTGAAGTGATGAAGCTTGATCCGGCACCGGTTTTTGGTACGGATATCCAGAAGATGATCAATGGATCTAAGTATCGGTTTGATTTTAAGACGACACCGGAGCTGGTGGATGCTGTTACAGAAAAGATATTGGAAGAATATCATCAGGGAAAGCATCTTGAGAGCAGACCGAGAATTTTGGTGACAGGCTGTCCGATTGGCGGAGATACAATGAAGATTCTGGAAGGAATCGAAGAAAATGGCGGAGTAGTTGTTGCGGTAGAAAACTGCAGTGGGGTAAAGACGCTTGACCAGATGGTGGATGAGACTCAGGAAGACATTTATGGGGCAATAGCGAAAAGATATTTATCTACAGGTTGCTCTATTATGACGCCGAATGACAATCGAATTGAATTAATCGGACGAATTATTGAGGAATATCATGTAGATGGAGTTGTGGAAATGATTCTGTCAGGCTGCCATGCGACAGGTGCGGAATCTATTTATATCCGAAAGTTTGTAAATGAAGAAAAGAATCTCCCATACATTTCTATTGATACAGATTACTCGTCGGCAGATAAAGGACAGATATCTACGAGACTTGCTGCTTTTATTGAGATGATTCAGGCAGATAAAAGTGGCAAGAAAGAACTGGATATGAATTATTGCTATAAACTGATCGTATCAGGCATTTCAGGTGGAAAATGTTTTGAAGAGATTTTGCAAAACGTATGGGATTATACGGGAGTTCCAGTCAGATTTTCAAAGAGAAAGCAGGAAGTTCTGTATGAAGTTGGAAAAGAACAGGTCACAGCAGATGCGCAATGTATAGTACATGAATGTTTAGATGATGTTCGGATTGAAGCAGTGATTCTTGATAATCAGCGAAAGATACAAGTGCAGGAGCTTGCAGATATTCTTGCAAAGAGCATTGTCATGTATCAGAAGAACAGAAAAAATACAGGGAACGATCAAAAACGTCAGCCGGACTATTTGTGGATATTGGCGACCGATACTTCTCTGGCAGCAAGACTTGCAGGAAAACTTGAAGAAACTAAAGAGTTTTCTTCGGTTGTTGAAAAGCAGAAAGACAATAGTATCTTAATAACTAATATACGAGGTAAAGAGGATCGTGCTTTGCTGATCCGGTTGTGTAAAGAATTCATTTATGATTGTGATGGAAAGATACTGATTGGAAATGGTGTTAATGCCGAGCAAAACTTAAGTGAAAATAAAAGGTTACAGCAGGATGTGTTTGAACTTGCAAGGAATCGTACACCGGGGAAACATCTGTATCTGATAGAGGAGTATTATCATGAACTGGCTATTTCTTATATCAGCCGGAAAGTTGGTGAGAATGGATTTAAGTTAAAAGAGCTGGAGCAGATAAAGAGTGAAGACATAGAGACAGGAAAAAATCTGTATGAGACACTCTACTGGTATCTGAGAATGAAAAGAAATGTGTCTCAGACAGCGGCAAAACTAAAGATTCACAGGAATACGCTACTTCCACGTCTGACCCGGTTAAATGATATGCTGGATCTGGACAATCGCGACGGGGCAGAGTGCGAAAAACTTTTGGTTGCCATGGAAATAGAAAGAATGAAAAACAGTGATGAATAATAGAGACAATTTATAAATGCAATGCAATTATAGAAAAAATCAATTTGCATATTATGCTATAAAAGTCTAAAATTTTAAACAGAATGGTTAATTGTGTCCGTTTATAGATACGAATAAATTTGATGAGGTGAAAGAAAATGGAGATTATTAAAGATTTGCCAGAGGTTTTTGAAGAATTTGCTGAGCAGAGACAGAAATCGTTTCTTATGATGAAAGAACTGAAAGACAAGGGAACACCAGTAGTAGGAGCTTATTGTACATATTTCCCAAAAGAGATTGCTATGGCTATGGGAGCTTCAACAGTCAGCCTGTGTTCCACATCTGATGAGACAATTCCGGAAGCAGAAAAAGACCTTCCGAAGAATTTATGTCCATTGATCAAATCCAGTTACGGATTTGCAAAGACAGATAAATGTCCGTTCTTCTATTTCTCAGATGTAGTTGTTGGGGAGACTACATGCGATGGTAAGAAGAAAATGTATGAGTTGATGGGCGAATTCAAAGATGTGTTTGTAATGGAACTGCCAAATACTCAAGGACCAGAAGCACTGAAGCTTTGGAAGAAAGAGATTATCCGTTTTAAAGAATATCTTGAGAAAAGATTTGAAGTAACGATTACAGATGAAGATGTAAGAAAAGCTGTAAAAATTGAGAATGAAGCAAGAAAAGCACTGAAGCGTCTTTATGAAGTTATGCAGCATGATCCGGCTCCAATCAGTGGACATGATCTGTTCAAGGTTCTGTACGGAAGTACATTTAAATTAAATCGTTCTGAGATTGCCGGAGAAGTGAATGCCCTTGTTGACAAGATTGAGGCAGAGTATGCATCTGGAAAGATGCTGGAGAAGAAACCAAGAATTCTGATTACAGGATGCCCAATCGGAGGAGCAACTGAGAAAGTAATCCGTGCTGTTGAGGATAATGGTGGTGTTGTCGTAACTTATGAAAACTGTACTGGAGCTAAATCCATCGATCGCCTTGTTGACGAGAACGCTGAGGATATTTACCAGGCAATTGCAGAAAGATATCTGGCAATCGGTTGTTCAGTTATGACACCAAACCCGAATCGTTTTGATCTTATGGGACGTCTGATTGACGAGTATCAGGTTGACGGAGTTCTTGAGATGACACTTCAGGCCTGTCATACATATAACGTTGAGACTCGTGCAATCCGCAAGTTTGTAAATGAGGAAAAAGGAATTCCATACATTAATGTGGAGACAGATTATTCTCAGGCAGATGTCGGCCAGCTCAATACAAGGATTGCAGCATTTATTGAAATGTTGTAAGATTGCCGGTTACAGACTATTTTAAAATGAATTTTGAAATTCATGTTGTGTAAATTCATGAGAGGGAAAGCTAAGATATGAAGTTTATAGGAATTGATATTGGATCTACTTGTGCCAAGACTGTTGTTATGAACGAGAACAAAGAAATTATTCTTGAGTTTGTGCAGCCGACAGGGTGGAGCAGTGTGGATACGGCAGAAGAGATTCGTAAGAAGCTTGTGGAAAATGATGCGGATCCTGCAGAAAATGTATGTGTTGCTACTGGATATGGCCGTGTGTCTGTGCCATATGCAGATAAGATGATTACAGAAATTACCTGTCACGCTATGGGGGCTGTCTGGATTTTTGATAATAAAGATATGACAATCATTGATATCGGTGGACAGGATACAAAGATTATCTGTGTAGAACAGGGATTTGTAAAAGATTTCATGATGAATGATAAATGTTCTGCCGGAACAGGAAGATTTCTGGAAATTATGGCAAATACATTGTCCATGCGTCCAAATGAGATGTGTGAGCTTGCAAGAGAAGGCTCAGGTGTAACGATCAGTTCTATGTGTACGGTATTTGCAGAGTCCGAGGTCATAAGTCTCATTGGTCAGGGAGAGAAGAAGGAAAATATCGCATTTGCAGTGGTTGATTCTATCGTACGAAAGGTTGCTGCCCAGGCAAATCGTATGAGTGAAGACCGTTCGATGCTTTGCCTGACTGGTGGTCTCTGCGAGTGCAGCTATATCAGTGAAGCGCTGACAAAGGAACTTGGCATGGAAGTTAAGACAGATCCGCAGAGCCGTTATGCAGGAGCAATCGGTGCGGCGCTTGGAGCTGTAAAGAAAGGCAAGAAGAACTAAAGACGTCTAGATAAAAGGAGTTTTACATTTTTGTTGTAAGCTCCTTTTTTGTATGTTATATTAGATGTATAACAGAAAACTTAATCTGTTCATGAAATCATCCGTAAGGATAGAACAAAAGAGATAATGAGGGTGATACGATGCTGATAGAGATTGATTTTAACAGTGATGAGGCACTGTATGTGCAATTACAGAATCAGATTATTATGGGAATTGCGACTGCGACGATCCAAGAAGGAGAATCCCTTCCATCTGTCCGTCAGCTTGCGGATACGGTAGGCATCAATATGCATACAGTGAATAAAGCATATTCCATATTGAAGCAGGAAGGATTTATCCAGCTTGACCGCAGACGTGGCGCTGTGATTGCGATTGATGCAGATAAGGCAAAGGCTTATGCAGAAGTAAAGCGTGCGCTAAGAATCGCGCTGGCTAAGGGAAGTCTTAAAAATGTCAGTAGAGAAGAAGTTCACGAGATGGTGGATGAATTATTTGATGAATACGGTGGAAAGGAATAACAGACAGCATGAATTATACAGAACCAGCAAAAGAAGTGCTGAAAAAAGCGGAAAAGATTGCCAGAGAACTGGATCATCCATATGTAGGAACAGAACATCTGCTGCTTGCATTTATGCGGGTATGTACAGGTGTGGCGGGACAGATATTGTCAGCGAATGGTGTAGAAGAAGCAAATTTATATAAGATTGTAGATGAACTGATCTCACCGGTCGGAGAAGTGACTTTTCAGGAAAAGCCAAAGAGAAGTCCGAGACTTGAATATACTCTGGAGGAAAGCAAGGAAGAGGCAATCCGTTTTCAATCAGAGGCAATTGGAACAGAGCATATGCTCCTTGCAATCCTTCGAGAACCGGACAGTGTTGCAACCAGAATACTTCTGACACTCAATGTAAATATACAGAAAATCATGCAGGATACGCTGGAAGTTCTCGGCGTGGATATCAAGGAATATCAAGAGGAGCTTCAAGAGGCATATCAAAGAAAAGATGGGATTTTAGACCAGTATGGCACAGATCTGACTATGCAGGCAGAAGAAGGAAAGCTTGATCCGGTCATTGGAAGAAAAGCAGAGATTCACCGCCTGATGCAGGTACTTGGCAGAAGAACGAAGAACAATCCGTGTCTGGTGGGAGAGCCGGGAGTCGGTAAGACAGCAGTGGTAGAAGGACTTGCCGCACAGATCGCAAGTGGCATTGTACCGGAAGGAATGCGTGACAAGCGGGTCTATACGCTAGATCTTGCAAGTATGATCGCAGGTACAAAATATCGTGGTGAATTTGAAGAACGTATGAAGAGACTTTTGCAGGAAGTAAAGTCGGCGGGAAATGTTATTTTATTCCTGGATGAAGTGCATACAATCATCGGCGCAGGCGGTGCGGAAGGCGCAATGGACGCATCTAATATTCTGAAACCGTCTCTTGCAAGAGGAGAACTTCAATTGATCGGAGCAACAACGATTGCGGAATATCGAAAATACATTGAAAAAGATGCGGCACTGGAACGAAGATTCCAGCCAATTACAGTGGAAGAACCAGATGAACAGCAATGTAAGGATATTTTAAAAGGATTAAAAAGCAGATATGAAGCCCATCATCATGTAGAGATCACAGATGAAGCTCTTCAGGCGGCAGTTACACTTTCTGCACGTTACATCAGTGACCGTTTTCTTCCGGATAAGGCAATTGATGTGATTGATGAAGCATGTGCGAAAGTGAGTCTTAGTGGATTCAAGACACCGGAGCATATCTATGAACTGGAAAAGGTTCTTGGTAATTACGAAGCAAAGATGGAAGAGGCAATTCTTGCAGGTGATCTTGTGGAGGCTTCCAGGATCCGGGCAGAGAAAGAAGATGCTCAGAAAAAGATTATGCAGACGAAGAAGCGTTTTCAGAAAAAGCAGGCGGGCAGAAAGCCGCTTGTAACAGAAGAGGAAGTGGCAGCGGTCGTATCTGACTGGACGAAGATTCCGGTGCAGAAGCTTCAGGAATCTGAAGGTGCGCGCTTGCAAAAGTTAGAGCAGACGCTTCACAAGAGAGTGGTTGGACAGGAAGAAGCTGTTACGGCTGTGGCGAAAGCTGTACGAAGGGGGCGTGTGGGGCTAAAAGATCCAAAGCGCCCGATTGGCTCATTTTTATTCCTTGGACCGACCGGAGTTGGTAAGACGGAATTGTCAAAGGCATTATCAGAAGCATTATTCCATGATGAGAATGCCATGATCCGTGTTGATATGTCCGAATATATGGAACAGCACAGTGTGGCAAAGATGATCGGTTCGCCTCCGGGATATGTTGGCCACGAGGAAGGTGGACAGTTAAGCGAACAGGTGCGAAGACATCCGTATTCAGTAATCCTTTTTGATGAGATTGAAAAAGCACATCCGGATGTATTTAACATTTTACTGCAGGTATTAGATGATGGACATATTACAGATTCTCAGGGTAGAAAAGTTGATTTTCGGAATACGGTCATTATTATGACGTCGAATGCAGGCGCACAGGCGATCATTGATCCCAAAAGGCTAGGATTTGGCAATAAGGAGAATCAAGAGGAAGATTACAAGCGCATGAAGATGAATGTTATGAATGAGATCAAGCTTGTCTTCCGCCCGGAATTCCTGAATCGAATTGACGAGATTCTTGTATTCCATCCGCTAGGTGAACCGGAACTTAAAAAGATTACGGGAATGATGTGCCAGGAGGTGGTCAAGCGTGCAAAAGAACAGCTGGATATTCATTTGACGGTGCGTGATTCTGTGAAAAAGCTGATTATGGAAAAAGGAACCGATAAGAAATATGGAGCAAGACCGTTACGACGTGCAGTACAAAGTGAACTGGAAGACAGTCTGGCCGAGGCAATTCTCGCAGGTGAGATTAAGCGTGGTCAGGAAGTCGTTGCCGGCGTATCGAAAAAAGAAATAAAATTTGAGGTCAAGACTACCAAATAAAAATAAATTGATATATAATAATTAATACAAATGAACCTTAGGAGGAAAGAGCTAATGGCAGCAGTGAAAGAGCTATTAAGAGCTGAAGCAGACGGAGCACTTGGTTTTGGAGACTATACTCTGAGCAGCAAGACAAAACTGGACGGATTTGAATTCCAGGGAGATGTGTATAAGGTAAAGACATTCTCTGAGATTACAAAGCTGGAAAAGAATGGTATGTTCGTATACGAATCTGTTCCGGGAACAGCAGTAGAAGATTTTAAAGCTTCTGAGAGAGAGGTTTCTTTTAAAGTATCCGGTACTGAGGATGCGCAGATTACACTGGAGCTGGAAGCAGACAGCGAATATGTTGTGTATATGGACGATGTGAATGTCGGCGATATGACAACGAACTTAAGCGGAAAACTGAGCGTGAGCGCAGAACTTGATCCGAATAAAGAGATTGAGATCAAGATTATCAAGAAGTAAATACGCAGAACATCGGGGGAAGCTCGCAGAGGCGTAGCTTCCCCTTTCTGGTAAAATGGAAATAAAAAAGAAATGATAAATCAAGGTTTAAGAGTGGATTTATAAGTAGAAGTATAAAAAGATGTAAGGGAATCGTACATGGCAAAAGGTAAAAAAAGTATATTTTTCTGTCAGAACTGTGGACATGAAGAAAGCAAATGGCTTGGGCAGTGCCCGATGTGCAAGGAATGGAATACATTTGTAGAAGAGAAAGTTTCAGTAACAAGAGGAAGTACGGCTGCAGTGCAGCAGGTAAGGGATGCGAAAGACGCGAAGGTAGTGACACTTTCCAGTATTACGACTGATGACGATGAGCGGATGCAGACGGGGATTCTGGAACTTGACCGAGTGCTTGGTGGTGGAATCGTGCCTGGATCGCTTGTGCTGGTGGGAGGTGATCCGGGAATCGGTAAATCAACACTTCTCCTGCAGGTATGTCAGAAGTTATCAGGACAAAGCCGTAAGATATTATATATTTCCGGGGAAGAATCGTTAAAGCAGATTAAACTGCGTGCGAATCGGATGGGAACATTTTCTGAGAGTTTGTTTCTGTTGTGCGAAACGAATCTTGGAATGATACGTCATGTGATAGAAGAACAGCATCCAGATATGGTCGTGATCGACTCAATCCAGACGATGTATAACGAAGAGGTCGCGTCGGCACCGGGAAGCGTGTCTCAGGTGCGTGAATCGACCAATGTATTTATGCAACTTGCAAAAGGACTTAATATTTCAATATTTATTGTAGGACATGTGACAAAAGAAGGCACAGTTGCAGGCCCACGCGTATTGGAACATATGGTGGATACGGTGTTATATTTTGAAGGAGACAGACATGCATCTTACCGGATTCTGCGTGGGGTGAAGAATCGTTTTGGATCTACGAATGAGATCGGCGTGTTTGAGATGCAAAAAGGCGGCTTGGTGGAGGTAGAGAATCCGTCCGAGTATATGTTATCAGGAAAACCGGAAAATGCATCAGGTTCTGTTGTGGCATGTGCAATGGAAGGAACAAGACCGATGCTCATGGAGATTCAGGCACTTGTATGTAAGACGAACTTTGGAATGCCGAGACGTACGGCAGCAGGGCTTGATTATAACCGAGTCAATCTTCTGATGGCAGTTCTGGAAAAACGTATGGGAATGCCGCTTTCCGCGTATGATGCATATGTGAATATTGCAGGAGGGATTCGGCTGAATGAGCCTGCAGCAGACTTAGGGATTGTGATGGCGATTGCGTCAAGCTATAAAAATCGCCCAATTGATGAGGATACCATCGTGTTTGGCGAAGTAGGATTAAGTGGAGAGGTGCGGGCTGTGACCATGCCGGAACAGAGAGTATCAGAAGCAAAAAAACTGGGATTTAAAAGATGTATTGTTCCTGTAGTTTCCATGAAGACGATTGGAAAGATGGAAGGAATAGAGATACTAGGAGTAGAAAATGTAAACCAGGCTATGAATCTTGTGTAACAGCTGAAAGAGATTTGAACAGGAGGGGAAAAGATGGCGTTAAAAGACTATAACAAAGCATTTCGTTATGGGAAAAAAGAATATGAGAGCCGACTTCTTGCAGGGCGGAAGCCGACTTTGGAATCTTTGGACGAAATATTACCGGATGAGGCATTATCAACAGAATCACTGGGACTTGTTCAGATTCCGATCGATCAGATAGTTGGAACAAGATATAGTGGTAGAAGCAGTGCATTTGCAAGTAATTTTATGCCGATATTGGAGAGTAATACGGAGTTTGCAATCAAATGGGCAAAACTCAGCACTTCTCATGAAAAGGAAGGAATTCATGAGCCAATCAAGGCGTGGGAGTATATGAATAAATTCTATGTAGAAGAGGGAAATAAGCGTGTCAGTGTCATGAAATTTTTTGGTGCAATTTCCATTCCGGGAACGGTAACGCGTATTCTTCCGAAGAAAACGAATGATAAAAACGTAAAAGTTTATTATGAATTTGTGAATTTTTACAGAGTGTCTAAAGTAAATTATATTACATTTTCAGAAGAAGGACAGTATGCACAGCTCATAAAAGAGATGGGAAAACATCCGGATGAGTACTGGACAGATGATGACAGACTGATTTTCAGTTCTGTGTATGCAAGATTTACAGCGGCATTTCATGCACAAGGTGGACAAGAACTGGAAGTTTCATCAGCAGAGGCATTCCTTTCATTTTTACATCTATACAGTTATGAACGAGTGGAAGAAATGTCAGTAGAAGAAATTAACGAACTTGTGAAGAAAGCATGGGAAGAATTTGTTCTGCTTCAGTATAATGATGAGGAAAAAGTAGAATTGAAAATGACTCCGACAGAAGATAAGCCATCTCTGTTTGAAAAATGGCTTCCTCTCGGTGGCAGTAAAGAACCATCTCATTTGAAAGTAGGATTTATCTATGCGAAGACACCACATTCTTCTGCGTGGACATATAGTCATGAACTGGGACGCAGGCATCTTGAGCAGACATTTCCAAATGAAGTCACGACTGTAAGTTATGAAAATATAACAGAAAAAAATATAGCATCAGCCCTGGAGGAAGCTATTCATGCGGGTTGCAATATTATATTTACGACAACTCCGACATTTGCGCAGGAAAGTTTAAGAGCGGCAATTACACATCCGGAAGTAAGAATCTTAAACTGTTCTTTGAATACGACGCACCGCTACATCCGGACTTATTATACTCGTATGCATGAGGCGAAGTTCCTGATGGGGACAATTGCAGGGGAAATGGCTGAAAACGATAAGATTGTCTATATTGCGGATTATCCGATTTTGGGAACAATTGCACAGATTAATGCATTTGCACTTGGAGCGCAGATGACAAATCCAAGAGCGAAGGTGTATTTAGAGTGGTCTACGCTGAAAGAACAGGATATTGAGAAAAGAATTGACGAGATAGACCCGAATTGTATTTCGGGAAAAGATATTATCGTACCAGATGATAATAATCATTTTTATGGAGTATATCATCGCGAAAGTGGCGGAGGTGAGCAGAAGAATCTTGCAATGCCACTGTGCCACTGGGGAAAATTCTATGAAGAACTGATCCGTACAATTATGGCAGGAAACTGGGAACAAGATAACGATGTGGAAAAAGCAATTAATTACTGGTGGGGAATGCCGACAGGGGTAGTAGATGTTATTTGTTCAAAAAAACTTCCGGCGGGTACAGTCCGACTGATCAATGTATTAAAGCATAATTATAAAACGGGACAATTTCATACATTTACAGATCAGATGTATGCACAGGGACATATACTTAAGGAAAAGAAAGGTGAAACGCTGTCTCCGGAAGAAGTGATCGAGATGGACTGGCTGGCAGAGAATATTATAGGAAGAATACCAAAGATTGAAGAATTACAGGAGCAGGCCAAACCGGTTCTTACGCAGCAGGGGATTGAGACGAGGAAAGGATAAAGAACAATGCGAATAATGGTAATTGCAGACGAAGAGTCGAAATACCTTTGGGATTTCTTTGACAAAAGCAAACTGGAAGGTGTGGACTTAATTATATCCTGTGGTGATCTGAATCCAAATTATCTGTCTTTTCTTACAACATTTGCAGCTGCTCCGGTACTGTATGTGCATGGAAACCATGATGAAAAATATGATCGTATCCCACCAGAAGGTTGTATTTGCATTGATGATAAAATTTATGAATTTGAAGGCTTGCGAATTTTAGGACTTGGTGGTTCCATGCGTTATAGTGGTGGGAAATATCAGTTTACAGAACGTGGAATGAGGAAAAGAGTGAAGAAACTATGGTTTCAATTGCTAAAACACCGTGGTTTTGACATTCTGGTCACACATGCTCCGGCATATCAGATCAATGACGGAAGAGATCTGCCACATCAGGGTTTTCAAGTATTTATAGAGCTGATAGAGAAGTACAGTCCGAGGTTCTTCGTACATGGACATGTGCATATGACTTACGGAAGGCAGCATAAAAGATGTGATAAATATAAGAGCACACATATTATCAATGCATATGAAAGATATGTATTTGATTATGAAGATGATGAGATGAGCCCATTGAAGTTTGGAAAAATCGTAGGACAACAATAAGTTTAAGGCTGGCACGTAGTATTTTAGCAAAATACTACGTGTCAAACTGCGTTTAATGGAAACTCTTCTCGCAAAATAAGATACTTTAATTGCAATTTTGGGTATTAATTTGGGGGAAATGTAATTCAAACTGCAAATATGAACAAGTAAAGCGAAATGTGATAACTAGAATTGTGTAAATTGTGCAAATAAAATAAATAATAAAAACAATATTGACAATTCTGGACGGGCATGATATATTATACAAGCTGTCGCGTGAGACAAGACTGGAAAGTGCTTAAGAGCTCATGGGAACGCAAAAAAATAAATGAAATTTCCTGTTGACAAATGTCGATAGAAATGATATTCTAGATAAGCTGTTTCGAACGACAGAGATGATCGAAGCGGACAGCGAAAAAGAAAAATAAAAAAGTTGTTGGCAAGCGATTGTGAATGTGATAATATAAATAAGCTGTCGCTGAGACGACAACAAAGAAAAAGAACCTTGATAATTAAATAATAGACAACAACCCTGAAGATTCTTTAAGAGAAAATTCAGAACGGACATTGAATGACAATGTCGACCTTAAAACAGTAAAAGGGATAAGAAAGCTAGTAGTTTTCTTGACCTGGAACGAACTTTGATTTTAAATCCGAGTCAAATCGGAATTAAGATTTTTAAACGAGAGTTTGATCCTGGCTCAGGATGAACGCTGGCGGCGTGCTTAACACATGCA